>Ga0099797_100584_pt1 | contig 23248 bp, 6 predicted proteins | sample Uncmet_Sort48C_1_FD_89871 | JGI IMG/M metagenome (GOLD analysis project Ga0099797, IMG submission 89871) | Marine eukaryotic communities from CALCOFI LINE 67, Pacific Ocean - C012_Sort48C_1 | ecosystem: Environmental > Aquatic > Marine > Oceanic | place: Pacific Ocean: Monterey Bay | collected...
GAAAGAATTATTGCCACACATTTCCAATTTCTCTTGAGCTTCATTGAAACGGTTTTGACAGTCCTCCCACGAACGCGCTTTAATTATTGGGAATCCGAACCATCTATCCGCAGGCCTACCGGGCTTAAGGCATTCGTTTGAAGTGAACATGTAACAACTTAGTTTATTCCGAGTCGCCTTTTCTGTCAAGTCTGTGTTTTCGGTGCATGGGAAAGCGTATGAAGGCGGCGGCGGTGGAGAGGGTGGATAATCATCAGCATAGGAAGCATAGGAAGCCCAGGGGTCCGCTGGCAAGGGTGGTGGTGGCGATGTAGGCGGTGGAGGCGAAGGCGGTGGCCGCGGCGGCGATGGAGGCGGCGATGAAGGCGGTGGAGACGGTGGCGATGGAAGCGGTGGCGGTGGTTTCCAAAAAAAGGGATCGTGGATTTTACTGCTGGTCTTCCCTCTTGGCTCTTCGTTATCTCCGTTGTAGCACATTCGAACAAAAGAAGTAGCGCCGCATGACTCTTGTCGAGCTTTAAGTCCATTGAATTGGACGTCCAGACATTTGTTCCATTTCTTCCCTCGACCAATCAATGTGAACCACTCATCCACAGGTTTGCGATTCAGATATTTTGCTACCTGCAGCATGCACTCGTTTGAAACGAACAGGTGGCAACCTTTGTGGTCTCCAAGAGTCGGAACTGTGGCAGTGGTACATGGGAAATCGTATCCATCGGAGTCAACCTCCAGTTCACGGCGCTGTGTGCGCTCTCCGCGCGGTATTGCTACAGGACGGCGACCTCCTGGTCCAGCAGCACTATCGGCCTCCAAGTTTTGCTCGTGAAATCCCGTCAATTTTTGTTCATCATCATAATACGCAAATCCAGGTTCGTTTAGTTCATCGGAACTGAATGAACCGTCTTGATTCCGATTCGACCTCCCTGATGTGTAACTATACTCATGCCCTGGACCGCCGTTAAGTTCACTGTTGCTAGTATTTTTTGGATTGGATGTCTTGACAGGACTGGACGTCTTGGTAGGACTGCCACTGGATGTCTTGACAGGACTGGATGCCTTGGTAGGACTAGATGCCTTGGTAGGACTGCCACTGGATGTCTTGACAGGACTGGACGTCTTGACAGGACTGGATGCCTTGGTAGGACTGGATGTCTTGATCGACTTCAATCTGACCAATTGACTCAAAAGAATAACTCTTTTGAATGGATTCGTCATCTTTGCGAAAAACTCTACAATGACGAAAGATATAATTTCCGATTTCGCGAATTGATATAGCCTTTTGCGAATTATGAATAGAAATAATTTCGCAAGTTATATAGATATGATTTCGCGACAACTAGAGTCTAGATATAGCACCTTTATCACGAAATCAATATCTTCACGACTTGACAAATCATATGGGGATCACCTTTGCAAATGGGGATCAACTGATCTTTGAGCACTTATTTTTTTAACCACAACTTACTGAGTTACTTCGTATCAAACAGCCTTAATTTAAATTATTCCGTGTTCTTTGAGACTGTCAAAGCATTCAAAACCAATCAGTGCTACGTTGGTATTACTGAAACTATTTTATAACATACGACACATCGTACCAGAGTCACGACAATCGATTCTCATCCAAAAACAACAATGATAGTAAAACACAGGACAGATTCAGACTTGATAATAAAACACACGACTACTTTTAAGATTCAAGATATCAACTAGAATTGGAGATATAGAATTGAGACTGTCTTAAAAACACGAAAAGCAACTTCACTTAAACAACGTCGTAATCCACGAAACAAAAAGGAACTTCGTCATTATTTTGAGACCGACTTCATCATAATTTTGAGAAAGATAACTATTTTGAGAACGAGTTCATCGTAATCCACAAAAAAAACGTGATAACTATTTTGAGAGAGACTTCATCATTATTTTGAGATCGATAACTATTGTGAGAAAGCCTTGAGAACTATTTTGAGAGCGATATTGATACCTATTTTGAGAACTTCTCTGTTTCAAGAATCAAACGGATTCAAGAATCAAACGCTGTGGAAATTCAAAAAGTAAGTTGAAAACTTGGCGAAAACTAAGATGAAAACTAAGATGAAGATGAATTTTCTCAATTATGCAGGCCAAATGCAATCATGTGCTTTGATTTTCCAATAGCCGCTTTGCATCTCATGCATATTCTGCCAGGCTGAGCCAATGATTATCACTCATGATTGACTCGAGATATGCATATGCAGGATGAAAATTGACAAATTTACGCATGAAAATTAACACGAAATCTGTTGAAACCGCCTGCCCAAACAAACTCGCCTGCCGAAACGAAACTACCTGCCGAAACGAAACTGCCTGCTAAAACCGCGATATATCAACCAATTTGATTCAGTAACCCTGCAAAAAGACGAAAAAAAAAAAAACGAACAGCAATAGAAAATCTGGCCGCGCGGAATAGCCCCCTACTCTTCCACGGTTAGTAATACTCCCTGCCCGATTTTTTCTGAAATGATACCATTACGACGTTTTTTTCCATCTCGCATGACGGCTTGAGGACTGAATGTAGCATTTCCCTCTCGCATGACGTCCTGAGGACTGCATATGGCTTTTACCTCTCGAACGACGTCCTGAGGACTGAGTATAGCACTTCCATTTCGCATGACGTCTTCAGGAATGAGTATAACATTTACCTCTCGAACGATGTCTTTAGGTCCATTAGGAGGCTCATCTTGTCCCAATTCTTCTTTGGAAAATCCCAATTCTTCTTTGGAAAATATACTAAATATGAATCCATAAATTATAGCTGAATCTTGTGGAAAATGGAAAATGGCGAAATCATGATTCATATGCAAGGGCAAACAAAATACATGGAAAATAGTAAAATACTAGAGGAATTCAAATTTCAATACACCGTCTATTACCTACTAAATCTCCAAACTATATGTCTCCAAACTATAAATCTCCAAAAATAGCTGCTACTCCAGTAGTTTCATTGCATTTCCTTCAATGTCCAAAACTGGTATAACATTAATTTCACAACTGACAGGATGGATCTCGCTATGAAAATTTTTGTGCATTGCCAATATATTAGAGCCCAACTGCGGGTGAATCATTACGCGGCAATTGCCAATTGGATGAAATTTACGACATGTCACGTCAATGTCAAGTCTGGGTTGTCATGGATCGCCGACCCGGGATGTCGTTGGTAACATCATCAAGATTCAAGGTCAAAAAAAATAAAAAAATCATGTTGAAATGTTTCCAAACATTGTCTGCCTTAGAGTCTAAGTTAGACAGACTAGTCACAGTGTCGATGCCCAGGGGTTTCAGCTGCCAACACAGTGCACTGCACCCCTATGTGTCACACAGGGGTTTCAGCCACACACTGTGCATAATATTTCAGCTGCCGACACGCTGCGCATAATAACAACGACTTTCACAATATGAATGTTGGTATATGAAGCTCGATTTTCGTAAATTGTCTGAGTATTGCATTTCCTAGGGGGGATTTCGAATAAAACTGCCTTTAATGATATGATACCAAAAATTATTTCCCTTCATATAAATTCCCGCTCATACTTAAATTGCCGCTCATACTCAAATTGCCGTTCACAGCTAAACTCCCGTTCATCCTTAAATTCCCGTTCATACTAAGACTTGTTCGTACGGTCCGGCATACCGCAATGCCAGTGGGACATATTTAAGACGCAACCTTCAATCATTTGCTGACCTCTGACGACCATCCCATGAAAGTGACACTTTCAAAATATCTGACATTATTGAGCTTTAGCCATGCTTTAGCCATTATGCTTTGATTCTTGACGCAGTGACACTGCAATTTTATTTTTAAAAAAAAGTTGTTTCGTTCCAAAATCGTGGTCATTGATTCGTGGATTGTAAGTGCCACTTAAAATGGCTATGATCATGGATTCGTGGCCCGGCAGCAGCGCCAGTAGTGGCTATGACTCGTGTGGACTGTAGGGCTTTTTCAAACCCAAAACCCAGTTACAGTTACAGGGCTTTTTTTAAATTTAAACCCAAAACCCGAAAAATCTTTCAAAAAGATTGCAAGCGTTGCCTCGTCTGGGGTGATCACCAATGATGCGAATCAAGTTTCAACCTATGATTTCAGATTGCAGATTGCAGATTTTCACTTCAAATTTCTGTTTGCTCAGTGTGTGAGATGACACAGGCTGTTTAAATTTCAGGCTTTTTCTCAATGCTATGCCAGATATTTTTTTAAGGGGGGGCCACATTGGCTGAAGCCTGACTCATGCTTTACCAGTGACCATCTTGATTTTTTTTTTCAGGACAATGTTCTCATTCTGAGTGAATTCATCCAAATCCGATCTTGACTTTGTTCTTCATTACATGTTCCTCCCTTTTTTATTTTTTTTCTATCCATAAAATTTTACCGAAGTAGCTACAAGCCTACATTGTCAAAGGTCCATCCTCCACCAACTGCCTGAATGTCTTGTAAGTCTTATGCTGAGCTTTGATCTCAAGACTTTCGCACTGATTTGAGCTGTTATTTACCAGAGAAAAAATCCACACAGCGTAGTCTCCTGAAGGCGCGCCTGAACGCCTTGTGATAAAAGCGACTGTGTTATTGCTTGCTGGTGTAATGTTACTCACTGCTGTAGTGTTACTCACTGCTGTAATCCCACTGTCTGCTGGAAATTTATAACTTGACGAATCGCGATTCATTGGATTTTGATTTGGATCGCCAGTATTCGCCGGCTCATTTGCCAAAAAAATTGGACTAGTCTTTTCTTCAGCATCAGACTCGGAACTTGAGCTACTCAAATTTGTTACAGCTCTCTCTCTCCCTGAAAATGTATCCCCTTTATACTCGGATAACGAGTGGCGATTATCGGATAGAGAACTTGAAGGGCGATTATCGGACAGAGAACTTGAATGCATTGACTCACCAGAGTTTAACATTGACTTCACACCATTACCCAAAACTCTCCTGAAGAATGAAAAGTAGCCTTCTGGCTCGGTCCACAGCGCAACTTCCGTCGCACTTCCGGAAACGAAATGCTGTATCATATTCGCAAACGTGGTAGCGGCGGCGATATTACTGTTCGAAATATCATTGTTCGAAGGAGTAGTAAGCAAACGCATGCGCTCTTGAATCTCGAGTAATACTGACTGCATATTATGATGATTATCCCCATTTAATGTTGACGATATATGATTATCCCCACTTGTGACGCGAACCCAATTAAACGCGTTCTCGTATTTGCGGAGGTATTTCAAATAATGTTTAAACAACAAACTTACATACTCGTGAGTAACATGCGTCGACGTAACATCCTTCGGCATCACAGCCCTAGTGTGATAGCCATATTCTTGTTTCCAATTAGTCTGGGCTTCGAGTTGTGTTTCTGTTTCGGTTAGAATGAGGTTCAAGCTCTGGTGTTCTTTTTCAAGTTCAAGTTGCCACTTTTGCAGATCGTGGAACTCTTCTTGTTCGAGCTTCTGTCCCTCTGTTTTTTGGCTTTCGAGCTCTGTCTTTTGGCTTTCGAGCTCTGTCTTTTGGTTTCCGAGTATCTCCTCCAACTTTCTTTCCATTTGTAGAATGGAGTTACCGACTTTGCGTTTCCGATTCTCTACCTCTTTCTTAAATTTTTCAAGTTCTTTCAAACCTTTTTCATTGGCCAATTGCTTTTGAAAATACAATTTCCCTTGCTGCGATTCATCCCAGAAGCCTGCCTCTTTTTTCCTCAGCTCCATTCCCAGAAGTTTGCTGGCTTTGGAAAACGATAACGATCTAGAAGTTTCGCGATAAAAAATGTCCGCAACATCACACACGGCGTGATTCCAAGACTCTATGATACTCTTGGACTCGGAATTTTTTGATTCCGAGAGTGAGACGCGATGATATTTCCACGCGGTTTCTTTTTGGTTTTCTTTTCGGGTTTCTTCTCTTTGGTGGGAAGGAAACTGACTCACCAGACCCAGTAATTGATTTCGAAGTCCCTGTATCTTGGATTCAAGTTCCGGTTGAGTCAACATCGGGAATTTTTTGTGAATTGGTTTTTTGTGAATTGGATTCAGGATTCCGTTTGAAATGTTATTCCGCTTGTTTAAATTTTTTTCCCGCCGGCTGAAATATTCCCCCTCAATAAAAGTTCGGAAGCTGGCGTACGTTTTCACTGTCGCGACTAAGTTGCGACCTGCTAAATTGAATTTACGAACTTTTGGAGCATTGACATTGACATTGCCATCACTCCCAGGATTCGGATAAGGATTGTGAAACCTCCAGACCGAATACTCGCGGAATGGAGAGCCGACCGATACTCCTTCCAACGTGTGACTGGTAAGAAATGTGATTTCATTTTGAGACATTTTCCAAACAGCGACTTCACGTTTATGCGCTCTCGCAAAAACGGAAGCGTTATCTCTCCCCCCCTTATAACCGTCCCAACGTAGAAACATTTTTTCGAGCTGCAGGTTTGTGGAGCGCAGATCTCTTTGCTGCTGTGTCTCTTCAAAATTCAGATCTGTCTTCAGAAGGTCATCATTTTTCTTTATGACCTCAGCAATTTGTTTCATTGCTTCTCCAATTTTTTTTCTGATCATCTGATATCGCTTTGCTCTGACCAAATCTTCTCTCTTCTCCTCCAACTGACGGCGTTTTTCTTCATTTTTCGCCTGATGTTTTTGGGCCCATTCTTCTAAGGAAGCCTCTTGATCTTCCAGATTCTGAGATTTCTGCCTTTTCACCAGATCCTTAAACTCCCGCAAATTATTTTGTACTTCGTTCTTCAATTCGTGTACTTCTTGAAGTCGGGCATGTAAGGAGGTGAATGAAGAAGATTCTTCGACGTGAGATTCTTCGACGCGAGCTGATGCTTTTTGAGAAAATGAAGCACGCCGTGATGATTCTGATATTGAGCCACGCCGTGATGATTCTGATATTGAGCCACGCGATTCTCGTAAATTATTCGTAAAATCGTCCTCGTCTTCTAAAGTATGCATTCTTCTCAGATGTGCAAAAACGCCCAATTTCTCGTGTTCTTTTTGAGCTTTTTTTCTTTCAGCTACAGCTTTCGCTTTACCCTCTGCTGAGTTATCATAACATTTGATCCATTCTTCGACTTCTTTTTCCACACGCTTCAGTTCTTCCAAAGAAGCCTCGTCCACAGGTAGCAACTTTTTTTGTTCATCTTGTGTTAAGAAAGTGCCATTTTCATTGTCGTCATTAGATTTGTCATTAGATTTGTGACTCGCGTTTTTGTGTTTCTCCGCGGCTTTTCGCATCAGAGTTGCATCTGGGTCTACTAAAGACCCAAACCGCCGCATCCTGACGACTTTTTCGAATTCTTCTTTCAGCTTTTTTTCTCGTTTTTGTTTTTGCGCTGGCGTCTCCGGCGTCTCTGACCTCTGACTCTGAGGAGTTTTCGGGCTTTTGTTATGAGGACTATGACTATGAGGACTGTGTCCGTGCCAGTTTTTGTGAGCTTTCATCTTTTTCGAACTTTGGGCGGCCCAACATTTGTGCTCCAAATCCGTTTTTTGGGCCCACAGCTGGTGTCGGAAAAAATCAACCAGAGTTCGATCATCAACTTTCACGAGCTCAACTGTCTCGCCTTTTGTCTCTCCTTTTTCTCGAGAAAAGCCTTTTTCCCGAGAATAAAACTGCTCCTCTGGAACTACTTTATTTTCCTTCTTTTCCTCATTCCAGTTTTCAATCTCGACACCAACCAGCACCGGAGTTTGCGCGTCGACTCGTACTGTTACGAGTTTATTCTGTTCAGTATTTTCTTCTCCCTCTTCCTCTGCTTTCAACATCTTCTGTGAGGTTTCAAGATTGTAGCAGATTTGATTGGATTTTTTCGATAATTTGCTTTCTCCATCTTGTCCGTCTGTAGAAATGACTCCTCCATCTCCGTCTGCAGAAATGATTCCTCCCTCGAAAACAGTTACCTTATCCGGAATCACCAAATGATGTTTATACAACGTCTTCCAACTCAATCGGGCCGACCATTTCGCTGCTTGCTGCTTGCGATATTGCGCTTTTACTTGCGCTTGCATCTGTTTCGTGAGTCTTTTGTCTTCTTCTTGGAGCTCTTGTTTCGCAGATTCCAGGGATTTGATGATATTTTTAGCAGCAATATCATTGTTGCTAGAAGAAGTTGCATTTTCCGTCAAGTTTATAGTAACTTTGGAGTTTCGTTTTTGAAGTGGCTTGTCCACTTTTCCCTTCTGCGCGTTATCCGCCTCGCCGGAAGAACTTGAAGTTGGGTCTTTTGCTTTCATATCGTTATCCGTCTCGCTGGAAGAATCATCCTTCAATACCTGTTGTTCTTTCAAGATGCTTTCCACGTTGTCTTCCATCATCTCTAACATTTTCTCACTCATACTTTTTTTCATTTTTTCTTCCAAAAACTTCACAGTTTCATCACATACAGGCGCGACCCAGTCGAGCTGTTTTTCTAAGTTTAACAGTTTCTGCCCGTACTTGTCTGCTTCTTCTTTTGTTTGTTCTTTCACTGACATATAATTTTCATAGGCTTCAAGATCAGTTTCATATTTCTGTTTTTCTTGATCGTAGCTTTTTTTCTGCTCGAGATACTTCTCGTAATTCTGTTTATCTGCGAGAGACTTCTCGTAGTTTTTTTGCTTTTCGAAGTAAGCTTTCATGTCTTCGTCATACTTTTTTTCTTCTTCGTCTCGGGCAAGCTTTTTGGGAGCTGTCACTTGGATTGGCTTATCCACTGCCTTCGGCTTCTCCACTCGCTGAGCCGGCGCCTCCACTTGTTGTGGCTCCTTCAGAGTAGGCTTCACTGGAAGTTTCGGAGCACTACTAGCCTTCTGCGTCATGCTTTTCAAGAAGACGTTTTCGTACTGTGACAAGGAGTTTTCGAATTCTTTGATTTTCGTTTCACGTGCTGAATGGAGATCTTGTGTTTCACCACGTTCTGAATGGGGTTCAGGGGAATCTTCTTCCATGCGTTTCTCGCCAGCCAGAAAGATGTTCGCCACATCGGAAACAAGTTGCCAGGCAGGTGTTGGTGGAACTTTGGAGAGTTTTTCGTCAGAAAGGCTTGCCTGAGTATCAGCATTAACGGGAGTGGCGATTTGGCCTTCATTGACACTGGTGATGTTACCGTCAGGGGTGGTGGAAGAGCCTGCATTCGACGAATCAGACTCACTCAGAGACTCCACCAATGGTGTTGATGCTTTCTGTTTGCCAACGTCCAACTTAACTGGCTGCAACTTGGTATCAATAGTCAAATTTGCAACAGGCGTAGGAGCGACTTCCTGTTTCTTCTGTTTCCTTTTTTTCTTTTTCATACTGCCGTCCCTCCGAATGAAAAGACTCTGCTCCGGAGCCTGGACAACGAGGGCACCTGGACCAGGGCTCTGTCTGCCGGAATGATCATTGTCCGGCTCCGGCATGGCCACAGCAGAGTGCTGTACCAATAAGACAGCACAGACAATGGACATTTTTTCAGGAGTCATGGTTCTGTTCCGTCTTTATGACCCGTGACCTTGACCGACCACAAAACCAAAATCGTATCCGTCCGGAAAATTATTCAAAATATGAAATCAAAATCAGAATCAAAACGGGTTGGTCTCAGATGATTCTTTTAATTTATATTATGGAGTCAACGACAGACTCAAGCTAAATAATGACAATTCTCAGTATTACTGACAGTAACAAGAGGTGGCAACTTAGGCCCTTGAAATCGAGACAACGAATTATTACCAAACTTAGCTACAATGATGACATGTTCGTTGTGAATTGCTAAAATAATAAAGTCAGAATCTTGAAACGAATGACACAGCTCTGAGAACTTGGTAGGCACTGCTGTATGTCATAAATGTGTTCAACAGTTGAAGTTGAATGCAATGAATGTCAGAAATGAGCTCGAATCTTGGGTCTATGACGTCTGTGAATGGTAAAAAGCAAATGGCCACGGTATCTATGTGAAAAAGTCGAATGGCCACGGTAATTCTAATCGAGAAGACTTTCTACAACAACACCTAATCGAGAACACGATATCACTGTGAGTGCTGTTTAATACTCCATCTAGAGATTCTACAGCTGAATCCCTTCAATATTCGAATGATTTGGCTTGCGAAATTTTTAAAAAGGATTTTGATGATGATCGTGTCAAAATCTAGCTTAAATTCGGTGAAAGGGTAGGGTAATCATACGATATAAAATCTCGGATGATCATACGTTGCCTGGGATTGGAATAGATAGGAAATCAATGAAAATAGAATCGTAAAGCAATCAGATTCGCACCAAAAAGATTTTTTGGAATTTATTCACTTTGGATTTCGAAAATTCGCAGATTTCGATGCAAAATTTCCGACGCTACCGCTCAATAACAAGTTCCTTGTGGGTCTCTCCTCACTGGCCGTAGCTGTGCACTCTATTTCTCTCTTTCTCTCCATGTGATATGACAATGAAACTGCAAAACGCAATGCCTGACCAAATTTCTGGAAGAGAATCAAAATCAAACAAAATTCGGAACACGAAGAAGCGATGACAAAAAACAATGACCACCAGCCACGATATTTTTTCTTGAGAAATCATATGCCACTTGGGATAGATATTTACCTCACAACTTGAACAATGAACAATTGAACATACTAACATGATCCAATGTATACTAAGCAAAAATGATGTCAATAAATTTAAATGATCAACCTTACACGGGGTCTGTCGAGCGACATCACACACATTGATAGTGATTCACACCGACATAACTAAACTTGCGAATTAGCAGGGACTTGCGAATTAGCAGGGCCGATAGACTCATACTCTAGCAAGTAAATCAGACGAATCTAGCAAGTAAATCAGACGTGGATCCACATACCATAACGGTTGTGGTCCACGACCGGTCCACAACCGGTGGATGACACATCCGATGTGTCAGTTGATTCAATTTTCTGCACGACTGCACTAACCTGGACTAACTTCTCTTCTCGTACAGTTGCCTGAAACAGATCTGAAACAGTCTACAGATCGAAATTTTCCCCAGTATACTAGTCTATAACCTTAAATTCCAGGCTGGACCTAGGGCCCTTCCATGATATTGATATTCTTGAATGCAAATCATAGGCCAAAATTAATTACATTATCATAGCTACTAACTCTGGATTAAAATTGAGTAAGAATTTGACTATGTCATGACTGGCACAAGAAACATGAGAGAGATGATCATGAAGATGATTTCAATTTGAGAGACTCACAGAAAATTTAAAGAATGGAATGGCGCAAGTCAGAGTCTAGACGTCACTTGTGTCAAGTTGTGACTGTCACCGGTGTGACATTAGGTCTGACAATGTCAACATTGCAATGAAATTTGGATGACTCAATCATGACATGAGATGCGGTATGCCGCAATGACAATAGAATACGATAAAATATGCTATCATTTACACAGAATCACACTGTCACTACACGGAAAAAGTTAAACGATTCACGAACTAATACACGAGCTAAAAAAATTGAACTCAGAAGAAACTATATAGGAACAAGGAAAGCAAAAATAGGAAAGTTAACCAAAACTGCGTATCATAAAAATAGGACACCAAAACTAATCACTGTCTACGTGCCAATGATAAAAGTACTTGCCATATGTATGTTCACCTGTCAAAAAAGTAACGTATCACTCATACGTATGTTCACCTCTCAATGAGTCTGACAATGAGCTCGAGAATCTGAATGAGATGATATCGTCTATACTTCCGAAACACGCTACGCGGATTATGATATATCTCCCAGAGAGCTGGAGTGCACACGTCTCTATGAATTCGCGCGCACAATTCAAATTGTCAAAAGAGAAGGGAACTTAGAAGAGTCTTCTGAGACTGAAGGCAGACTTAGATTCAGAAGACAGCTCGAAACGACGCCAGCTTGGCACCGCCAAGTTGTATGATATCCATCCAGGTGTGACTTTTGGAATGCTTGGCTTAAGTTAGCAAATCCTTCCAAAAATAACAGAGATAATCACTGAGATTATATTGAACTTACCGCCACTGATTCACAAAGTCTTTCTTTTTCCATACTGTTGCCCCACTGTAACTTAGCGCTTGAACTTAGCTTAGCGCTTGAGCCTGTCACTTCGTATTGTTCCGAATACCACAGAAAGTTTCTCGCTACTGCAACTCCCGTTGACCAAAAAAGATTTCTCATTTTCTTCAGGATCTTGGCATCCTCAACTTCTTGGCATCCTCAAGATTCCTCAAGATAGCATCTGGAAAACATTGCTTCTGAATCTTGGCGCAATTATTATCAGTTCATCTTCATTTCGTCTCCCTGAATGCAATTCATTGCGAGATGTGATTTCGTTTTCCTGCCTGCAATTGAATTCCTTGCGATATGATGCACAGATCCCCACATACGTGTTCTGGAATAAATTTTCAACGCCTTTCTTTTTTTTCGGAATGACAAAAGGACTACTGACGCAGCAGACGTTCAAATCATTGGCAAAAGGATTATCGATCTTAGCGTTCTTGGCAAAATAATTATTGCCTCAGCTGTATACAGAATCAAAATCCTCTCGCCTATATATCAGCCTCATCACGGAAATGAGATCAGCCTCATCACGGAAATTTTCTTATTTTCGTATGTGTCTTGACTCTCCAAAAATGTATCTGACAGCCTTCTTTTTTTTCGGAAAAATCGAAGTACCTGAAGCATGACGCTTCCAAAACCGTTCGCAAATTATTTTCATAGCCCATTGTTCCAAATATTTCCAAAACCGTGCAAAACTTTTTTTCACCAAAAGGTCTTCGTCTTCCTTTCATATCATCATATGTTTCCAAACACAGTTTCCAAAACCGTTCGTAATTTCCTGTTTCCAAAACCGTTCGCAAGTTGTGTTCGCCAAAAATCATAGCCTTTCCAAACAGTCCTGTCTTTTTCCAAACCGTGCTAAAAGTATGTAGAATCCTGTTACTTGGAACCGTTCTACTGTTTCCAAACCATCCAAACATTATTGAGAGTCCTATCTTTTTCCAGATGATATCGTCCAAAATTTCTTGAGAGGTTTGTCTTACCGTCCAAACATTATTGAGAGGTTTGTCTTACCGCCCAAACATTATTGAGAGGTTTGTCTTGCCGTCCAAAATTTTTGAGAATCTGGTTTCACCGTCCAAATTTTTTTGAGAATCTGGTTTCACCGTCCAAATTTTTTTGAGAATCCTGTCTTACCATCCATTGGATGACCCAAAACTTTTTGAGAATCTGGTTTTACCGTCCAAAATTGTTGAGAGTCCTATCTTAGGCTTTGAGAGATTCCTGTCTTACTATAGTGGGAGAGATTCCTATCTTAGGCTGTCTTGGGCTCTGGGACCCAGGATTGCGATTCTTGTGCAAGAGACTTCACATGAAAGCAAGAAATCTTGTGCAAGAGCCATCACATGAAAGTAAGAGGCTCTGTAAGTAATCCTTGTCTTAGACATTGTCTATAGCTAAAAAGTAATCCTTGTCTTAGACATTGTCTATAGCGACCCTCTTGAGTCCATCCATCTTGCGAGTGGTCGTTTTCTTATCATCTGTCTTTCTTGAATCTTGAGAAGAAAAAAGCTCTTCTGTTATCGCGTCTTTTTGTGATCGCGTCTTTTTTCTTCTATCACATCTATATTTTTTTCTTTCTTTCTTTTCTTTCAGTCATAGTTGTCTTTTTTCTTTTTGTCATGTCTATCTTTCTGTCATAGTTTTCTTCATTCTTTCTGTTCTTTTCCAGTCCTAGTTTTTCCTCCTCCTTCTTATTTAAGATTTTGATTACAAAAGTTTTGATTTGTTTCTGTACAGCCTCTAGGCTTTCTCCAGGCTTTAGCAATCAAACAAGTACGATTCTTTTGTAAATGTCACTCTGAGTGCTCCTGTGCTTTTGGTATCTTCTTCTATACTTTTCGCAACTTCTGCACTCGTGCTAAACATCCAAACGCGATATACATTTTGTTTTGAGACACGGGCGAATTGTTCAGAACCTCCACGCACTGTTAGAAAGGTGATTTTTTGGTTTTGTTCTTGTGTTTCTTCTGGGCCCTCGTCTTCCTTTTCGTCTTCCTTTTCTTCAGGCAATTGGGGCAACACGGTGATCCATGTCCCCGCTTGAAGAGCGTATTCGAACATGTGTATCAGACCGGTCAAGCCATCGTTTTTCTGAATTTCATCGTTTTTCTGTAGACTATCGCTTCTTTCTAGACCAGATTCCTTTTTCTGTAGACCATCGGTTTTCTGAATTTCATCGTTTTTCTGAATTTCATCGTTATTCTGAATTTCCTCTACATCGCGGATCCACACATTCTCACTCAAATCCTGCAACCTTTCCAAAAGCCCATCCCATTTATCGATATCTGCCGAAAACTTTGTCCATTTCAATTGCGGCCAAATCGCGTTTAATTTTTGCAAAAGTTTCAATTCCTCGCGTCTGGCAGGTGATCTGCAGTTTCCATGTCTAGAATACGAAATCGGTGACGATTCAACCCCACCGAATATATGAGACGATCTGACGTCTTCTTTGGGGATAGGGGGGCCTTGTTGTTGTGTGATTGCTGCTGTTGAGTCTGCTCCAGTGTCTGTATTTCTTCCTGTTGACATAGTTATACTAGGCGCCATAGAGATACCCAATACTGTTTTGAAAAAAAAATCCAACAATGGGTTAGAACTTCGAGACTTCCGTGGGAAACGTACCATCTCCGCGATATCAATGATGTTGTTCCAAAGAGAATTCAAATTGCTCGCAGCAGGCTCAGCAGAGTTGTTTTGAGGGTCTTCTTTCTCGTAATGATAGTCATAATGTATTATGCTTTTGTTTTTACAACTGCTTTGTTTATCATTCACAGAAGAATTCTTATCATTCTGAATAGACTGAATCTCCTGTATTCTTAGCTGTTGCTGCTGCTTTGCTGTCATCGCAACGCCATTGTCGTCAACAGAAGGCACAAAACGACGTCTTATAAAATATGGAAACCGAAGAAGCAGAAAACTCAAAGCTTCGAAAAAAATCTTGAACAAGCCAGGCCATTTGATCAGTGTGGTTTTTGGTGACTGATCGTTTTTCTGCTGATAATTTTCAAGGGACTGTTGACTTTCGCAGGCAGAAGTAGACTGCTGACTGTCACTTTGACTTTCGAGCGTCATCTGGTGACTTTCGAGGTTAGCACTGGAAGACGCATTACTGGCACTGGAAGAAGACAAGTTACTATTCTGATGCGGATAAGGGGAGTTATTTTCCTCAGTGCTTTCACGAGGACTGTGCTCAGTGCTTTCACAAAGACTTTGATTTTGATCTGCCTGCTGTGAATGTAACAACGCAAAAGAAGCGAGAGAGTTGGGCAAGTGGAGAACTATCGGATCCAATAAGTCCGAGCTTTCTTTCAGAACTTTCTCATCGACCTTTTTTTCACAATTCCTGGGCGATCCAACCGTGGGCGATGATTCAAGCGTGGGCGATGATTCAAGTCTGGGCGATGACTCGAGACTTTTAGAAAACATTTCGGAATCATTATCATCCAGAGTTGGACTTCGTTCAGAATCATCTACAGTTGGGCTCTTCTCTTCATTTCTGGGTGATTTACAATTAATATCATCTCGCGGAGAATTTTTCTCAGAACCGAGAACGGTTGGAGTAGAACTGCAAACCGTTTGTGCATCCGATTCTGATAGACCGGATTCTGCACTCAAGCCAGCATCCGAGTAACAGTTATTTTGTAACGGTATTCCATCCAGCTTTTGCGCAACGGTTGACAGAAAAAGCTTCATTTCTAAAAGTTTTTTTTCATCTTCATTTTGTTTTGCGTTTCCTGCGTCAGCCTTCTTGACTGCCGATGTTACTTCATGGAAGGTATCGTTGAAAAAGGCTTCCACTTCGTTACTTGCTTTGTTACTTACTTTGTTATTGCAATGATGAGTACTGCTGTTGTCAGTGGTTGTTGTAGCGACAATATTGTTTTTTTCACCTTTGCTGGGGGTGTTGTCTTTATTGTTGACAGGATACGGATTGTCTTTCTTTTTTTTAGCATCACGGTCGTTCTTGTTACTGGCATCACTGCTTTTCTTGTCACTCGCATTTCGACTGTTATCCTTGCTGGCGTCAACACTGTCCACTCTCTTCAGCTGCGTCACCGCAGAATTAAACAAATTTTCCTGTTCAGGATCTGTGTCACTACCATCTTCCCCGCAAAATGAATGCTGAGATTTAAACGAATGCAATGAATGCTGGGCATCCGCAAAAAAGTCATCCCATCCGCAATCTTCAGGAGTCTCAATTGCAAGAGACTGACTTTTATCAGTCCGAATGGAAAGAGTCGGCGTTGCAATATCATCAGACATTGCAATATCATCAGACTCTATCTCTCCTTTGTCTGTCTGAGATTGCTGTGATTGAGTTTGTTGAGATTGAGTTTGTTGAGATTGAGCCGTTGGATCAGTCTGAGTAGAGGCGTCTACCTTTTCTGTAATTGTTTCCGTAGCCTCGTTCTGAGTAGAAGCGTCTGCCATTTTTGTAGCCTCGTTCTGAGTGGATGCGTCTGCCATTTTTGTAGCCTCGTTCTGAGTAGATGCTTCTACCATTTCTGTCGTGTTCTGAGTTGAAGCGTTTGCCATTTCTGCTGCGTTCTGAGTAGACGCTTCCACCGTTTTTGTAGCTTCCTTCTGTGTTGACGCTTCTACCGTTTCTTTTGTGTTCTGAGTTGAAGCTTCCACCGTTTTTGCAGCTTCCTTCTGAGTTGACGCTTCCGCAGTTTCTGTAATTTTCTGAGTTGATGCATCCACCGCTTCCACAGCCTCATTCTGGGTTGACGCGTCTGCCGAATTTTTGCGCGAAGTCTCAGCATCATCATCAACAAACGCCTCATACCGCGAATCCTCCTGCAATGATACTTCAGAATCCTCAGGAGCTGCAAACGACTGATACCGCGAATCCTCCTGCAATGTGACTTCAGAATCCTCAAGCAAGGCTGAGTCCACAACAAACGAATCCTCAAGCAAACCCGAATCCTCAGCAAGCCAACCCTCACCCAAATCCCCATAACCTTCCTGATACGACAGACTTTCAGAATCTTCAACATCAATATTCTCCTGTGCAGCTGGATCTCCAAAATCGCCTTCGGCAAAATCTCCAAATTCGCCACCCCCAAAATCTCCAAAATCCTCATAGCCCGAGTAACAATGTTTTTCTTCGTATTTGAGTCCTTTGTTGATAAATTTTTGCACCACTGAAGACACCCGCGGATTCGGATGGAAGAGAAATGACCGGGGAGACACAGGAGCTTGAGCAACTTTTCGGGGTGAAAAGGATGCAGCTCGCGGTCTGTGTACTGGCGATCTCACTGGAATCGAAGAATTCATCATGGTCGGCGATGAGGAATTCATCATGGTCGGCGATGAGGAATTCATCACGGTCGGCGATGAGGAATTGATGGTCAACGCGGATGCCCTTCGGGGTGAGGAAACTGTTTTGCCAGCACCAGGTGCAGCACCTGGACGCAGGGGACTCGGACTCAGAGGAAGAACAGAGGCCTGCCCTGTTATTCCAGTGGGAGGACTGATTATCAATTGGGAATGAGTGGCAGGTTTCGCAATAGGTGCAGTTTTAATAAAGCCGCCATTTCTAGAATAACCACCGCCCGTTCTGGAGTATCCATTACTGGGACTGGAAGCCTTACTAGCACTGGTGGGCCTTGGACTGAGTGTGCCAGGCCTTGGACTGGCAGTGCTGAGTGTGGTGTTACTTCGTTTCCTTTCGTTTGAGCTGGATCTTACCACATTGAGTAGATTGAGTTCATCGGGACTGATTTCATCAATAGGATTCTTCTCAATACTGAGCATTAACTGTTTCTGTGCCTCTGTCCTAATTCGCTCCTGAAGACACGTGAGGTCTTCAGCTCTCTCGAGCTCAGATTCAGCTCTTTCCATCTGATTCTGCGCCTCGGTTCTGATTTTCTGTTGAAGATTCGAGAGGTCTGTTTTGGTGCTACGGCGAGTCAAATTCGGATTCGCTTTGTCCGCAATCCGAATTTTACCGGTAGGAGTCTGTTTCACTGTTACTTTCCCCGGGAAATTCACGGCTTGCATCGGCTCAGAAAAATAGCCTGGTTGGCGTGGCATTCTTGCGGGTATAGCAGGTACAGAATTCGTTTTTTGCAATCTTACTGAAGGACCCGCTGGCTTTTCTTTCTCGGAAGAAGAATGACAATGCGCCGACGCACGTCTCGGAGATGCAATAGCACTGACATGGGTAGCAGCACTGACATGGGGAACAGCATTGACATTAGCAACGGCATTGACACTTGCAACAGCATTGACACTTGCAACGGCACTGAAATTGGTAGTAGTTTTTTGCACACCATTACAGCCACTTGAAGATGAGATCGCAGAAGTACTTGAATCTGAACACGCCATCCTCGGCCTCGGATGAACACATCCCCGATGGGTGAGAGTGGTAGTGTCTGAATTTGCAGGATTTGCAGGAGTTGTACTCGAAGAGTTTACAGGTGTACTTGGCCTGAGACCGCTGGCAGGATGAATATTACCTCCGCTGGAGTAATGACGTTTGAGAGCACATGCACTGCTAGCACTGCTAGAACGGCCCAGACTCGTACTGCTCATCGGAGTCGAACAACAGTTCATAGAACAGCTCAACGCAGTAGAATTGTCATTCAATGCCACACGATTGACACCAAGAGAAGGTTCTCCAGATTCAGAACATTCATCAACCGGCCGCACCACTGTCTGACAAGCTGCTGCCAACAAATCCGTTTCTGATTTCGTGCGGGCGTTGATTTCGTTCACCCGAGCGCGGACATTGACACCGAATACGGATGCATTGAATAATGAAACATTCATACCAAATAGAAGCAAACTCAGCAAAACTTTTGCCCCTAACAGGAGGCGAGAGATTAAGCTCATTGTGGCCATTCTTGATTCAAATTTTGAAACTTTCAAGTTACGAATCTGGATCGGAAACAAAGAGATGGAAAATCGCATTCTATAATAATAATTGCGGAATTTCGAAACGAGAATTGCTTTTGTTACAGTTTTAGATGATAATTATCGAATTAGTTCTGAGAATTACCATTCAAATTACGAAGTTGAGTTCCAATTTGAAACGAAAACAGGGAACTATAGACTTGTATATAGTTACGTATATAATACTGTAACTCACAGGAGGTATAATATTCCGATTAATAATTTCGCTAGCAACCGCGATGTTTTTTCATGAAACCATTACCATCATCATGCAGCTTGTAGACCAATGAATCATGACCATGCGGAAAAAAACAAAATGAATGTTGAAACTTGAAACGGAATAATATATGTATGCTTGATGGCATTAATGAGAATTCTTTCTTGTGGACATAAATTTCGATCAGCTTATTGGGAATTCTGGTAACAGACCTTTTCTGTTTTTTTAACAGCAAATTGAAATAGAACTTGAAGGAACTTCAATTAGTTGAGTCACAATTCGTTTTTAAAGTGAGTTAGTACTGCCAGTCTAACAGTTAGAAACAGGCTACCAAAATTCAAGTTGATAAGTACTCTACTCAATGACAATCATTGGCGTCGGCCCTTCGGAAACAATATTTCTCAGAATATCTTCGTCAATCAATCAATCAAAATGTAGAATCTACGGAATCACTATGGGAAAAATTACAGAATGACAATGAAAAAGCTACGGAATCACTATGGGAAAAATTACCGAATAACTATGGGGAAATTACCAAACCAATATGGGAAAGTTATTAATTACCTAATACCGAATCACTATGGGAATTTGGAAATTAAAGCTACAGAATCACAAAATTTTCAAAGCTACAGAATCCAAGTCCAGTCCAATCCGATAATCATTTCATATCAGTGTCCAGGCTCCAATCTACAGGTGTAGAAAGCTATAGTCTTTTATAGAGAATTACAGATGAGATTCAGATGCATACGTATAATTTTCAGGCATCGAATTATCGTCAATAAAGCAAATTTGTCATGAGTCAAAAGAAGAGCTGGATAAATCAGAAGAAGAGCTGGAGAGTCGACAGTTGAGAATTTGTCATTGATGTCAGAATGTTCAGACTTGAGATTTGAGTCGTACACTATGCGCCTCGTTTGTTGGCTTCAGAATCAGATGAATCTGATTCAAAGATTTCGCCTTGATTCATTTTCGCCGGCCCTTGCAATAATGGGAAAAAAAAAAAGGGAAATCGCCTTGCCATGATGTGTGCACCGATACGGATTATGATACAAATAGCCGAGCTTAAATTCTCCTACCAATACCTGGCATCAAATATCTGAGAACCCGTCTCAATCCCAGGATCCGATACGAGAACACCGCCACAATGAGCTGAAAATCATATGGCATGCTGTCAATCTCATCGTCTGACGTCGTTTCACATCTTACCTATGATAAAGACTTCGCATAATTTACCACGACAACGCATTACTTAGTAATTTACTATCACAACGCGATAACTATCACAACGTGATTATGATACAACCCAAAACTGATGACTCGATAGTCAAATTATCAATCAAAATAACTTTTTTCTTTCGACTTTGCTTGAACCTACTTTTTCAAAATTTCATTATTATCTGGGAACTTCTTCGATTCGGGCAGATTATCATAATGACAGTCCTGTGACCTGTCGATAAAACTTCATGCGTTGAGAGATGTGCAACTTAGAACGATGAACTAAACATACGCAACTATATATTGGAGATATAATCTACATTTCAAATTCGTACCGTCGCCAAACATGAATGACGAAAACAAATAGCGTGCACTGTACTACTAAAACTGAAAACAAATGCCGTGTAATACTAAAACTGAAAACAAAAGACACCGTATACTACCAAAACTGAAAACAAAAAGCGTGTATGCACTACTAAAATGACAAAAAGCAATGTTGTCCAAAAAAAAAATGCAGAATTTTTTTCGAAATAACAAGGGGCATCAGTCACAATGGACTTATGATTTTTTGGGTTCAATGATTACTCTATCCGGTTTTATCAGAAATTTCGTGATTACCCTATCTACTTGGGCACTAGTCTACTCTACAGAAATTAGAATATAGCGTACACAAATTACCATTGATCCCAATAGATAGATCAGATTTGATTCCAATAGATAGACTTGATTCCAATAGAAGAGTCTACGAGTTCCTTTTTTCTACATACAACTTACAAGTTACGTCTATTCAGATGATTCTACACAATAAAACACTGTTCCTCAGGACCTTTTTTTCTGAGGACAATTATTACCGAACTTGATCATCTTGAGGAAAAAACTTCGTTCGCAATTGGGTACAACAATGATTCGCCATTGAACGAAAAAAAGAATCACAATAGCGTAAGTAGGGCTGGCGTGATCTTGTCAATACATTGACTACATTGTCATCGATTCTTCGGAGTCAGTCTGAGTCTTCGGAGTTTTGATTCGACTCTATTTCAAATTTCTCTATTAGAGGCTAGACCCAGAACGTTCAGATTATCAGATATTTTTCTCACAGATCATATTTTTAAATTTCCAACTCCTACTTATCCACTCCCACGTCTCCCATGCTACTTGCTTCTCACTCCTATCAGTCTACTCCTAGCTTCCTAGACTTCATAAATTCTTCCAACCTCTCAAAAATGTCTCCTTTCCTTTTCACCCACATTTGTATTTTCTACCTTCTCCAAATATTTTTTCCACCAGCGGCCAGCCACTGTCCACATTTTTTTCCACCACCCACATATCACCCTCTCTCTACATCTCTTATTTCTCACTTAGTCTTACACGGTTCACACTTCGACACATCCACTGGTGCTCCAAAAATAAATGCCCCTGGATGTGTTACTGGTAAATCAACGTTTTCCATTTTTTCAGTTTCCCAATCTCCGCCCTCCACCGGTTCCCCTTCCCAATCAATCACAAATCTGGATTTAGGATTTTCATTCTGATGTAAACTTTCCCACGCTCTGTTGATTTCCCAGGGCTTAATAAGTTCTATACAACTCTCAATTCCATGTTTTCCGCAGAAGTCCAGCATTTCCTGGGTCTCTTTGATACCACCGACCATAGACCCTGCGATCTTCAAGCCCTTCATGAGGAATAAAACCGGATGTATGTGCATTTCGTTGGGAGGGACACCGACTAGGCAAAATGTGCCTCTGGGTTTTAGAAGACCAAGATAATGTGCGATTTGGAAATCCGCGGCTATTGTGCAGACGATTAGATCCAGTTGACACATATGAGAACCCATTTGTTCGGGGCTATCAGAGTTGATGAATTCGCAGTTTAGCTCTTTTTCGATGTACTCGCGCTTCTTCTCGCCGCGGGAAATGCCGATACAGCGATTGCCCATTGCTGTTTTTTGGGGTGTTTTTGTTTGTTTGTTTGGTTGTTGAGAGAAGGAGCTTGTTGTTACAGTTTGTGACAGTCATTACGAGAATTACACGTAGGAGATGCCAGGCAACAGAGCTTGAAAATTCAACTTCAGACCCCAGGATGCCAATGGTGCGAAAAAGTACAAATTATTATTAATATTTGCGAACGGAAATTATAGCAGCGAAGGGCAAAAGCGGCGCGAATAACTTGTAAGTACGGTCTGAGGCCATGATCAACGTGACTGGTGCCAACGGTTGAAGCGTGATAGGGCATTGACATGCCAATGGTGCCGGCGCCGGCCCCAGGCGTAAAAATGGCAAAACGGCGGCGCAATGGTTCCTCAACCTTTCAAATTCAGTTGATGGCATTCAAATTGGCGCAAAGAATTTCGATGAGGCCTGGCAACGCGAAATCTATGCAGTTTATGCGTGTGTGCAACCGTTACCATGTCAAAAAAGAAACTCGTTACTCACTGTGTTTCAAGTTATAAATTGATGATGTTAAGCCGATTCCCCGTATGGGAGCAATGATTTAAGCAAGTTATCACAAAAAAAACAACTAAATATACCTTTACTGAACTTCATCAAATAAGTATACCCTTACTGAATTTCGCACCCATGCCTCCTAATCCAAACAAATAAGTATACCCTTACTGAATTTCGCACCCATGCCTCCTAATCCGCCCATTCCGACAATCCCAACAGTGTACTCTTTTCCATTCGCCTTAGCTCCGTTCGCACAAAGCGCGGAATACATCGTAATCCCCGCGCACGACAATGGCGCCGCCTTCGCCAACGTCAAACTATCTGGAATTCTCATCACATAATTTTCATCTACAGTGATTTTCCTGGAATATCCGCCATACAACATTTCATCGGGGAGATTTTTTTTCTCTTTATATTTCGAACCGACACAGTTGT
>Ga0099797_100585_pt1 | contig 23238 bp, 13 predicted proteins | sample Uncmet_Sort48C_1_FD_89871 | JGI IMG/M metagenome (GOLD analysis project Ga0099797, IMG submission 89871) | Marine eukaryotic communities from CALCOFI LINE 67, Pacific Ocean - C012_Sort48C_1 | ecosystem: Environmental > Aquatic > Marine > Oceanic | place: Pacific Ocean: Monterey Bay | collected...
TTTTAATAATTTATTATTTATTATTATTATTATTTCAATTATACCTCTATTATTAATATTATGCACTTATTAAAAAAAAAATACCTCTGGTAATAATAATAATAAAATAATTAAAATATAATAATAAAAAAAAAACTTAATAATAATAATAAGTATTATTATAGCAGTAGGTCTCTGCTGCTATTGAATACTCAAACGCAGCGCGGTCTCCTGGGTAATATATACTTTATATCACCATATTCGCAATGATGAAAAAAAATAGTAGTAGAGTGGAAGGTGATGACGGTGGAAATGCAATAGTAAGAGTGAAACCCCTGGGTGCAGGTGGTGGTGGTGTTGAACGTAGTGGAATTGGCATGGTTGACGGGCAAGCTGCACTTCGATATCAAAGTGCTGAAAATTTTGGTGATGGTGGTGGTGGACGAATTGACATTGTTGCTGGTAATGTGAGTGGAAAAACATTTAATTATATGAATCATGTTATACCACCAGAAACTGATAATGAAAAACTGTATAATTTTTTTTTACCACGGCGTATCGATGCGTTTATGGACGGTTACAATGTAAATCTTATGGCATATGGACAAACTGGGACTGGAAAAACGCATACTATGTTTGGTACGCCAGGTATTATGGAGCGTGCTGGTCGTGGTGATTACGGTACGTCTGTTCATAAAGATTACGGTATTTTCCCTCGTGCTTTACTCGAAATTTTTGCACGTTACAAAAAATTATCATCCCAACCAAGCGATAAAAAATATATTTTAACAGCACATTCAATTGAGCTTAGTATGATGTTGGGCAACCAAGACATGCTGAATAAAAAAAGTGGAAATCCAAAGCTTGGAAATATGATGGGAAGAGCCACACAATATGGTGTTTGCATTGATCGTGTATCTAAACCGGCACGAATGTTTGGCATGGAGGAATTAATATTAGAAAGTGATAAAGATTTATTTCGATTTTTCAGTGGAATTTCAGAACGATGTACATTAGGAACAGGGTTGAATCAATACAGTAGTAGATCACATTGTTTTGTTGTTTTAAATTTGTATTGTTACGATTCTAATAATGATACTATATCGACTTCAAGATTTCAATTCGTAGATTTAGCTGGTAGTGAAAAAATGAAAGATGCGCATGGAGATTCAGATTATCGTAATTCAGGGGCATCTGTTCAAGGAATGTTGGTGAACTATTCGTTAACAATGCTTGGTTGTGCAGTTCGTGATTTACTTACATCTAGAAAATCTAAAAAAAAATTCTCCTTTCGTACTTACCTGTTTGATCTTGTAATGTTGTTAAGTCAATCCTTAACCGGCGAAGCGCTTACCGCTGTATTTGTGTGTGTTTCTCAAGCACCTGCAAATTCTGCCACTACATTTAATGCTTTGCAGTTTGGCAAATTATTTGGTAAACTTACTTTACGGAAAAAAAAAGTTAAAGCTATTCCATATAATAAAATTTTCAATGAAACGAAAAAGTTATTATTAGCGGCGCAAAAAGCATTGAAAAATAATCCACCAGCTGCATATAGAGTCCAACGTGAGGGGCAAGTAATAGACGGTTCACAACGATTGGAAATCTTTAAAAGGTTAAAGGGGGGGTTGCAGAGCAATGGTGGGGGTGGTGGTATGAAGTAATCATTAATATATAACTTATAATTAATTCTTACTCATTAAAATTATTAATAAAATTTTATATAAACATTAATACGAGTCGTATAAATATATTAACTTTGCTTTTTAATATATATTTAAGTTTTATATTTTACTATATCATACAACAAACTTTTTAAAAAGTTAAATCTTTTATGCTCTTTTTCATTTTTAATTAAAATTAAAAAAAACATATGTTATCTACTTCGTACCAATAGGTTATTGTCCTTTTAAACGTTGCAAAACCCAAGGTAGATCTTCTGCAAAAAGCAATTGTAAATCTGCTTTTATTTCAGGATCCTCCATACCATATGAAGATGATTTTAAAACTTTGTCCATCAAAAATGTTACTACATCAGAATCGATTTTCCCATAAAAATCAATTACCAAATCGTTAACCATCTTCCGTTTTTCTTCCATACCACGTCGCTGTTTACGTTTTTTCAATTCATTTTCTAATACGCCATCCGCAGCTCTTTTTCTATTATCCTTGTTATTGTACCCTTGTCGAAAATGATTGGAATTGTTATTTCCCATTTCATTCTCTCGATTTTGTATCAAAAGTAATATTTTTTTCAGTATCTCTTCTTCGTCAAGTGTGCCATTATTATTATCATTATCATTATCATTTTCCCCGTTATTATCATTCGTGTCCTTGTCGTCGTCATCATCATTAGTGCCATCAGGAATGTCACTATTTTCTAACTGTTTTTCTTGTGCAGTATCTTTTGCAGGATCTTGTTCTTCGGTTTTACTAGCAGCCATTTCTTCTGCACTTTCCAATCTAAATTTTGTTGCGCCATCAACTTTAATCTTCATTTTTTTACCATCAATTTCTAAGCCATCTAATATTTTAATAGCAAGACGAAAGTGGGCCGGTGACGAAAAAGTAACAAATCCAAAACCACGGCATTTACCAGTTACCGGGTCTGTTACACCTTTCCATTCTTGGAAATCCCCGATCGAATTGAAAATCTCCTTTAAAAACTTTTCCTCACAGTCTGGTGATATATTTGATACGTAACATGAATAACCTAAAACAGCGCTTAATAAAGGTGGTGCCACGGACCCAGTGGTAAGTAATGGTGCAGGTTGGGAATGTTGCATTCCAATTGGTAGCATTGGTACACTCATTTTTAATAACACCACAATTGTATACGAATGTGTAATGTTTGGCGATGCAATGAATGGCTCTTGTTGACATTTCAATTTTATAGTCATGTGAATCCATTAATGTTTGGCCAGGTAGTTGGTTATATTATACGTATAGCTATTATATTTCTATTATTTATTATTATTTATTTATTATTATTGGAATTATTATTAATTATTATTATTATTGGCCTTCTTTTACTACTTTATTTTTTTATTATTATTTATTATTATTAACTTATTGAAATTATTTTATTATTTTCTTCTTATTATTATTACGTATTATTATTTTTATTAATAATAATAATAATAATAATACAGTGTGTATTTCATTTAATAATATTTTAATAATATTTCTAATAATAAGAGAATATTATTAAAATATCAAAAGTTCATTATAATAATAATAAAAAATAATAAATAATAAATACTCCAGCTATAATTAACGTAAACGTTACCAAAAGCCCAAGCGATCAAGATCTACGGCCCCTAAACATTTATTTCGTTTTCAGCTGCGATAGCAAATAGCAACAAATGCAATTAAATTCAATGTTTGTGTGACATTAATCCAACTTGCGAATGTTAATGCCTCCGGCCACATAAAGTACATTCTTCTATAAAAAGCACCCCACCCCACGAAAAAAATCTATGTATAGTACCTCGCTATCACGATAGCCGGTACACCCGCTTGGCCGTCTCGCTGAATAGCTGGCGGCGGTCCTCCTGGGACAACCCCGCGTCATTTGTGATCCGTTTGAAAGCGTTCCATAAGACCGTGTAGCTCACGTTCACTTTATCTACGGGAAAATTACTCTCAAACATGCACTTATCAGCACCAAACGTCCTTATCGTCCACATGCAAATATCCTTGTAGATTTCCGCAATCTCGGTGGACGTGGCAGGCTGTCCCCTCTGCTCCAATCCATGCCCGAGTTGGGGTAGCAACCCGCCTATCTTCACATACACATTAGGGCAGTCTTGTGCTAACCTAGACATTTCGAATTTCCATGCTTCCAAAATTTGGCCCTGCTGTCCATCGTAATCGGACGCCGAGCCGTAGTTTCCAAGCGCCGCAACGGGGGTCCCCAAGTGGTCCAGAACGATCGTGGTCCCCGGAAAATCCTTTGCAAGGTCGTACAAATCTGGCAGCTGCGAACTAAACAAAAATGCATCAAAAACTAACCCGTGCTTTTCCAACAGAGCGAACCCTTCTCGAAATTTGGGCTTTCTATATAACCCAGGCTCCGGCACGGCAAACTTGTCGGTCACTTTGGTGTCATGTTGCGCGCTGCACCGTACGCCACAGTAATTTGGACTAGCACTCTTGCACGCGGTGAGGAGTCGTTCGACCGCCGCGCCGTATTTTTCAAAGTCAGCGGTGCCAACAATTCCGGCCGCGCATCTCACTTTTCCATATTTTCCACTAGCAAATTGTGCGGCGACTCCCTGGGCCATTTGAACTTCTCCTAGAGGCGCCATCATGGATTCTAGGTCTTTGCTTTGAAACGAGTGGGCTTCCATAAACACCGTGTGAGTAACGCGGTGCCCCCCAAAAACACAGTCTTCAACGAGCTCGTCAGTCATATAATACTGCTGCTTAAATATCCCCCAAAGATTGTAGCCATTCAACTCCCTCATGTCCCACAAGTGATGGTGCGGGTCCACTATTTCTATCTCTGGCTCTAGAACCTCCTCCAACGTTTGGTTGTGCCAACCGTAAAACTTACTACGGCCGCTCTGCCAAGTTTGGAACGATTTTTCAAATTTCCCCCGATCGTCCTCAGAAGGATGCTTCACACTTGAGCCAGCGCCCATTCTTCACCGAGTCTGTGTGTGATAACGAATACGGCTTCTATTTTATAAGAAAAGGACAAATTTCAAGCAGCTGCTATAAAAAATGAGAAAAACAAATTGTTGCACTTTAGGTTATTCAAATTTATTATATTATTAATATTATTATATACATACGAAGACGGAGTACTGATGGTAAGCGAGAGGCGAGGGTCTCGACTAATACATACTGTAGTAGTATTATTAATAATTATTATTATTATATTTTATTATTATTATACCGTATAATAATATATATTACAGTATATTATTTTTTATATTGTATATTATTATTTATTTATACCTGTATATTATATATTTTATAATTTAAATTATTATTATTATTATTATTTATTATGTATGCACGCGTATAATACAGTATCGTCAGCTCTGATTATTTACCAGGTGAATAGCGTTGTTACTCCTAGTCGTGACGATCATATAAGACGCATCATAAATAAAATATAAATAATAATGTGGTATATGTTTATTTCGTTTTCAAACCATCCTTTCCCGTCGTAACTTCGTACTTTCCATTTTTACCCGTCAGGCACAACTTTTGCATTGTTCCCACCACCATTTCCCTTTTTGGATGTAAAGATCGATACAAGTGTTGTAACAATTTCAATTGCGATAGCAACAGATGCAATTAAATTCAATGTTTGTGTGACATTAATCCAACTTGCGAATGTTAATGCCTCCGGCCATGGATCAAGATCCAAAGTATTTGAACACCTACAATCGGTTTTAATACCATGTATTGCCTCGTATTGCATGTTGCCACGTTTACAAGCAGGGGCATCTTCTGGTAACCCAATCAAAGCAGTCAAATCTTTTTTAAATATAGAACAATACATAGTTTGAATGTATTTTGGATCGGCCGTTTTTGCTGCTGCAAATGTATGCTGCGCGGTACAGTAACCTCCAACACCATTAGTGAATTTTCCATCGCCTTTTTTCACCTCATCAGCATTTAAGAATACATAAAATGTATCACCCGCAACACCCATCAGAACGAAACTTATAACCAAGGAAAATGCTCCTACTACGGACATAATTTTAGCAATTTTTGACGTTCGTAATGCTTCTTGCTGTGTAACCGTTCCTGCTACTGCGGCTAGCATAAAAGGGACAATATATCCTGCGAAGCATGCAGTCAAGTTTGTACCAATATTTGACATGGTACGCCCTCCCAAAGGAGGGCCATGATAACCAATCAATGGACCAAGGATTCCCATAAGGAAAGTCAAAGCTATAACATAATCCGAAAATAACATTTTATGCGTTGTAGCATCATCTGCGCTTACGTCTACAGTGCCGCCAGCAGCCTCTTTTTGTTTTTTAACTAAGAACCCCATTGTACCAGCGGATACCAATAAACCGGTAGCCATTCCCCATACAACAGTTTGATCCAAATGGTATCGCATTGGAATAGGCCCAGCATAAAATGCAGCTGATGCAGCTGCCATTATGACAAATCCAACAATTACCCAATAACCCCCATCACCATTTCCTTTTTTATCTTTTTTCTTTGTAAACGAAGTTGCATGACCTAACACAACACTTGTTCCAAATTTAAATGGGTTATCAGCTTGAAAGATGGAAACTAAACTCATAAACACACATATAATTCCAAGAATTAAACGTACTATGTTAAACCACGTTTCTTTGGGTAAATCACTTGCAAATATCACTTGCTTGGTTGCCCATTCCGTACATGTTGTTGTTTCAACTGGTTTTGTCTTTGGAAATGCGGTAAAGTTTGGCAACGCTTCATCATAGATGTAAATTTCTGGGCATGCCGCACACGTTTTTTCAATCAATGGGTAGCTAGCTGCAATCGTCTCTACAAATATTAAAATGCAATTCGTTACTAAATTAAGCGTCCAAAGAAAAGTTGCTAATTTTCCGGCATTTAGTTTTTGATTCCATTTATTTGCTTGTTCCTGTGTTAATTTAAATTTTCCATAAAGCATTGTCGCAGTGAAAATCACATACCCAATGAGTTCCCCTATCATTGTGTCTTAGCCTTTGTTTATTATATCTTTTATATATCTCTGATAAAACAGCGTATTTTTTTGTTATCCCTTCTGCTTCTTCTTCTTCAATGTATATAGCTTACGCATATATATATATATATCTACTTAATCTCTTTTTCGTTAATAGTAGAAAACGTTTCTCCAGGGCGCGACATGTATATAGGTTCTAGAATCTTAAATTAATGGCATGGAATTATTACTATGATACTATGATGTATATATTATATATATTTTTTTTTTTTTTATTTATGTGTTGTAAAAATGGTGTTGTTAGGTGTTAGACAGAAAAAACACAGATTTTTTTTTTTTTTTGAATATTATAGTAAAATATTTTAAATTATCCTAACGGTATTCTAAAATCCCTACTCCGGATCTCGCCCCCAATTATTATATTGTATTATTAGCTGACACCAAACGACACTTCTAAAATGGGGTGTTATGTCCATTTCAAACGTTTCTTTTGTTCTACCTTAATATAACATTTTAATTGGGTATAACAGCTCTAACCTTGATTTTAGAGCCTTCGTCCCCGAACACGCATTTAGATGATGCAAGATCATCTGACGGTACATACAATGTTTTATATGCATAAAACATGTCGTACAAGGATAACCCATAGAGGGTATTTGTAAGTAGGTATATATTATATATTAGTAATATATAATTAATTCTTTACTCATTTATTTAATAAAATTTTACTCCCTGTAAATACTATATATATATATAAGTAATATATACCATACGTATGCTCAACAAATAACATACCAGGTACAGTACACAGTATTATGACAAAGATGGAACTGGTAATAACGACAAAAGTAATAGTAATTACCGTATCGTCAGCTCTCTGATTATTTACCAGGTGAATACGGTACCTCGTGACGCGTACAAAGGTTTTTTTAATGATTTAAGTATAAAATTTACACTCATACTCACACATATCATCCTCTAAACAAATTCAAATTCAAATTTAAATAAAACCAATCCCGAATAAAATTACTTTAGATATGTTAGAACAAATTCAAATTCCACATGTCGATGCATATTTGGTATGTTTATTTTCGATATTTCCATTCACCATATTTATATCTCCTATCAAAACAATACGAAAAAGTATATTTTTTTTCATTCTTACAAAAAATAAAACCCCCTATAAAATATACAATTTCCCGTGTGTGCCGTCGAGCTTAACTTTTGATCCATTTGGTACGACATTTACAGCATTTATCACGTCAGTAACACATGGTATTCCCATTTCTCGAGCAATTACGCCGGCATGACTGAGCGTACCACCACTTTCAGTGACAATGCCAGCAACTAATGACATTACAGCATTAAAACTTGAATTTGTAAATGCAATGATGACCAAATCGCCCTTCCTGATTGTGCTGATTTGATTAGGGTGTTTTATTACCTTTGCCCTGCCAATTATTTCGCCATCTGATGCCGGGTTGCCACTTAATTCAGTTTCTCCAGGTGCATGATGGTTATTAACACCATCCAAGCCCACCATACGTGTACTAACAGATAGTGCCCTTAAACCTTTTGCCACATCTGTTGGTAACGATGTTTTATTTATAGCAGTTTCCAGTTTAGGATATGGTGGCCCATTTATATAGGCTGGTGCATCCGTGACAGTGTACGCTAGAGAATATGTTCTGCGTTTTACTAATCTTCGTAATAATGGTGCATTTATAGTAACATTACCTTTTTGTTCAAAGACATGTTTTAATTCACTTTCAGTTATGTACAATATGTCACTTACGTGAAAACTTTTCACTGTTGCAGGATTCGATTTGAAATAACGCTTACCAACTTCAAGTAAAGCTCTTCTGCAATGACCACCAGCTGACAATAAACCATGGAGGCTTCTTTCGCCCCTAAATCGATCACAGTGCAATGCATCTGCTAATAATAAATCAAATTTGTTCAATACATCATCATTTTGTGGCAACTTTTTGCGAACAAGTTTACTTGCCTCTTTTCTCTTATTTTCACGCTCATGGTTCGCTTCATACTCAATACATGCCACTAGATCGGCTATCATGATGGTTGGTGCTTCAATTGCTGTGATCGTAGTCATATCGTATTGCCCCAGCAATCTATATCCAGTTAAATCAAACCAATCTTTCAATGCTCTGCCTATAGTATTCCGCTTTGCACAGTATTTTTCAAAAAAGTTTAAACATTCATTATTTAATTTTTCATTTGATGCGGGATCAGATGTATCATTATTCATAACTTTTTGCTGCACATTATATAAATCTGCAAGAAAAGATTTAAGAAATGTTTCTGAAGTATCTGTTTTGTAACCATTCTTAACCGCCTCTTGGAGAACTTTACCAGGGCTGTGATTAAACATGTTATCCGGTTGACTTATTATCGCTAAAATATCTTTCATTGGTACTTCATCCGTAACGCTTTCACAAAATTCAACCAATGCACCAGGTGGAAACAATGTGCCACTTAAGAATTTAAAATGGTTGTGTAAGCTGCGTTCTAAATGTTTGATACAATTTTCAACATAAAGTTTTAATTCATCATTGGAAAGTATAGTTATATCAGTGTTTGCAAATGCGCGATGTTTATCATCAAACTCAGGGCGCACAGTTTCATCCCATTCATCAAGCTGGTGTAAATATGTTTTGTTTGAAAATACATTACCAATAACTTTATTGGCACCACCAAAAAGTAATCCGCCCAATAACCGAATTAACCATTCGCTGGGTGGTAATTTTGATTCTGCTTCTCCTTTTCCCATTTTAACGTAAACAAAGCCATTTACTATTGCTAAATATGGATCAGATAGCAATGGTATATACTCCCGTATCTTTCGAAAACCACCGCTAGCGCCGTTTAATGATTTCACGTACTGCTGGTAAATTGGAGTTAAAGGTCGTAGCCATTGTTTATTTAATTCAAGAAATGTTTTACTAGGTCTTTTTTCATATTGATCTAGATTATAAAACCATTTTAATGTTGGGTTACCAACTGGGCCTGTATTCATTGAAGTTGTTGTTACCGGTCGAACTTGCAACAATAATATTTTTTTTGTAGCAGCATCAACAGCATATTCTATATCAACCGGGCATTTATAATATTTTTTTATTTTTTTGCCATAATTTGAGATTTCTACCATTTGCGCTGCATTTAAACAGGGTGCATACTTTTTTTGCAACGGTAGAACTTCTACTTTTTCAACGCCAATATCTCTGTTTTTACAATTACTATTGCCACTATTTCCATTAGTACTATCAGCAGTAGAAGATGCTAATTGATAACATTCGTTTTTCAGTGCGGGGGAGAATAAATGTACTTCATCGGTATCTTGGTTTACAATATATTTATCAGGTGTAATTTCACCACTAACCATACCTTCACCTTGGCCATACACAGCTTCAATAACACACTCATTTGTCATATTATTCATTGGATTACAAGTGGAAGCCACACCACTTACTTCTGAATCAATTTGTAATTGGATTACTACAGCCATTTCAATCTGCTGCGTCAACTTCATACTTTCTCGATAATCTAATACAGACTTCTCCCAAACAGAACAATAACATTTTTTTAGTCCTTGAACGACCTCATTTAAATTACGCAAATGTAAATATGTAGAAAATTGACCCGCGAAAGATACTTCAATTGAGTCTTCGCAATTTGCAGATGAACGGCATGAAACCGTTGATCGATGCGGCAAGAGGTGTAAAAAACCTTCAATTTCTGATATAATAGTGGAGGGAAACTTAACTTGTTCTAGTATTAACTTTCTTATCTTATCTAAATCATTTAATGATATTAAACTAGTTGATTTTTGTGTTAACGGATTTAACATTGGATGATTAATTACTTTTCTATACACAGTAGTTGGTATTACAATAAAGGGAGGTACAGGTGTTTCTAATAGTACTAGTTGTTGTAAGTGGTATCCTTTTCCTCCTAACATTTTCGAAGTGAAAGGCTTTTTAGAACCTCTCGAACCATACCCACAACAAGATTTAGGTGTATAATTTTTTGCTGCGGCCCAGGTTGAGTTATTTAAAGACGCTGTCATACCCATCTTTCAACGTGATATTCTTTCTTATCGATATTACTTTTATTCTGTGCCCTATATATTTATAAATCCAAGAAGAAGAACATTGTAATTTGTATCCAGGCTGTATATTCTATGTACTCAATTTGATTTCGTAGCGATGTATTGGTTGGACAAAAATATACATTTAGTGTGTAGATAGTCCAACCAACAACAAAGAAACTATACTAACTAGGCAGGCGGAGAGTGCGAAACATACATAAAGTTCCTCCTTCTAAATTATAAATATACTTTATTAACTTATATATAATATTATATTTGTAATACCAGGTATAATAAAATTCTGATGCTATAGAAGAAGAAGAAGAATGGTACCTGTACTAAATACAACAACAAAAAGATACCAGTATTGAGTATATATAATATATTAGTTCGAAATTAGTAGTAAAAACAAGTAATAATGGAAAAAAAAAAAAAGGCTGCGGAAAAAAATAAAAAAAAAAATAGGGGATTTTTAAATTGTTACATATTATACTAATACAGTACATAATATGTTATATTATCCATATTAATATAATTTGAAATAATTGTACTAACCAGTCGCTTCCAAGGTGGTAGTCTAAGCAGTACATGAGCGTCTGTTGTTCATGGTAACCAATATAAATAGCAGGAGGTATAATTTAGACCAATAAAAGGAATAACAAAGCCACCACAAAGCATTGAATTATTATTGATTCAATTAAAAATAATAGAACAAATTCATTTTGAATGAACAAGTTTGGCACCTCTTTCTTCTTTATTTATTATATAATTACTATTGTAATGTGCTAATACTATTATTATTATCCACAGGATTGGCAATAATAAATAGATATTTTATTATTATTATTATTATAGTTATTATAAATTAATTATATTATACAGTATTATATTATTACTATACATAGGGTGCCGTGTGTGTTCACTGAACACTCGAGGCAACGTTCCCGTCATTTACTTAGTGTACATACGTGAAATACAGTTATATTTGTGTGAGATATAATATTTGTATATCGAGGCTCAAGTGATAAGGATTGTTGATACTTGACGGTTTAACCATGTCGTCGGGACGGAAGCAACAAAGTGATTCTTCGTCCTCTTTTAGTAAAAAGAAAAGCAGTAATTCGAATACACAAAGACAAGGAACTTTTAAAAATTCTAAAACAACATCGTCGTACAATAATGGTAAAGATACTTCGGATGATAAAAAGAAAAAAAATAACACGATGAAAAAGACTGAAGATGGTAAGAAACACCAAACTCCAGTACGGAAACAAAAGATAGATAGTCGTGCTAGTATTGGTAGTGGAAACGTAAAGTCTTCGTTTCGTTCCTCTGGAACCTCGGGTAAAAAAATTACCAATAATAGCAACAGTAATAGTAAAAGCAATAGTAGTAGTAATAATAACAACAGTAACAACTCCAATAATAGACATGCTACGAAAAACAGCAATCATAGTTCGTCTAGAAAAAATAACAAGAGCAAAGATAATAGTAATAGTAGCAGTAAGAATACGCCAGATGCTAAAAGAAAATCTTTTTTTCGTAACGGTGATACAAATGGTAGCAGTAATAGTAGCTCAAGTCGTAACATATCATCTATCAAAAAAGGGCGTGAAAGCCAAAGCAACAACAATAAAATTAATAATAGCAATAATAGCACAGGGAAATACAATAGAAATGGAACCAAAATGGGTTCAAAAGACAGTATGAAAAAAGATAACGTTAGTACACGTTTAGTTTTTGGCCCTGAATCTTCTAGAGATACGAATATCAAAGAGTATGCTTATAGTAATAATAACAGCAGCAGCAATAAAAAGACCAACGGGAAAGATGGAAAAAAAAGGGTAAACAATAGTAATGGGAATGTCTCAAAATCTAGTGCATCATCAACAACAACATCCTCATCATCGAAGAGTAATGGGAAAAAAAACCGAAATAATGGTTCCAAAAGTTCTTCTACCACCCCAAAAGTTAAATTATCAAAAAAAGATTTTAAAAATAATAGCAATGCCGGTAGCGCGAAAAAAGTTGTCATGGGTACGACAACAAAAATGAAGAATTCTTCGTCGGCAGCAAAGAAAAGTGATAATAACAGTAATAAAGTTGTATTGAAAAAAAGTCTTCGCGGTGAAAGTACCAAAAAGAATGCGTCAAATGTTGCAGCTACTAAAGGAGAGGAAGGAGAAGTAGATACTAAGAAAGATGTTCCAGCGGATATGAACAAAGCAAAGAAAGAGTTTGAGAACATTGTAAGCAAAACTAATACCGATTCTATTAAAGCGAAGGAGCCAGAAAATGTTGTTAATGCTGTAGCCACGGATGCTTTAAAAGATGCCAATAATGCAACCTTAGATAGTGAAGACGGGGGTGTAACCATTGTAACTATTTCCAATGATATTGAATCATGTGTTCGAACCTTTTACACCAGTCTTAACGAGTGGTTAATAGGTGCTGTAGAAAAGAATATGGATGAATTTGGTAAAGTAGATAAATTATTAGACGCTCATTTTGAAAAAATTACTACGTTGGGTTATTCAATTGACAAGAGTGGATTTGGCAGACGGTTCTATGATTGGGGTAGCCGAGCTGACGAAGTGCCTGCATTTAAATTGACTTTGCAAAATTTTCGAGTTTTAGGTGATTTAACTAGAGAAATTCATGGGCCACTTCAAACACATTTAGTAACTTTCGATGTTTTACAGACTCGCCCAGGACCATTACAAGCAGAAACCGTCACGAAGGTTTCCACGGTAGTACTGCCGAATTCTGAGTATAAAGGTGGAGATCCCAGTTATAAATATTTAATCCAACATATCCACGAAACTTGGTCTATGCAGACGCAGGAACGGACGGCGCGAAAAACAAGATCATTGGAAGAAGCTCTCACAAAAGAAAAAACGATGCGGATTGCGGCAGAAACGAAAGCCGAGACAGCATTTGCGTCATGGCAAATTGCTGAAAAAATGGCTCGAGAAAATTTTGCTGCCGCTGAGTTTGCTAGACAACGTCTTGGTGTTGGATATGGTGGTGCTTCTACAAATGGAAGCACAATGATGCAACCACAACAATTAATGCCTCAACAAATGGCTCAACAACAGGCTGCAGCTCAAGCACAGGCCCAAGCTCAAGCCCAAGCCCAGCACGCACAATTACAATCACCACCTGGAATCCCACAATCGTTGATGGCCTCACAGCTGCAGCAGCAACAGCTTCAGCAGCAACTTCAGCAGCAACAACAACGGCAACAAAACCAACAACAAGTTATGATGAGTCATCACCAACAACAATTACAGCAAAAGATGGACAAGCATTTAAATATAGGTGGTGATGATACCGATTCTGGTTCAGATAGTGACAACGATCAAAGGCGAAGAACGAAAAATGATAACTTTCTATCCCCAGCTGATATTAATAAAATTCGTAGCCAGCGCCATCGAAGCAATTCAGGTGTTTCTGTAGATGGAGTTGAAACGCCAGAAAAATCTGGAATGACACCCAGTACAGTACAAGTTGTTGCAAAGCGAATAATTGAAAAGTTGCGTTCGGCTCAAAGTGGCAAAATAAGCTTGTCTCAATTATTGAATGGCATTGTCTTTTATGGCCCAAGGGGCACGCAAACGAATGCAAGATTAGTGATCGAACGTGATTTTGGTTCAGTTAGAAATTTCTTATCAATTTCACCATTAAATTTATTGTTTCAAATAGATATGAAGGGCGATGTTGCATTAACTCGTGGTGGTTATATGAATGAAAAATTATATCTGGATAGTATTTAATTATTACACAGAAGCATTTTGAATTTGGATAAAGAAACTAAAAATAAAAAAAGGCAAACAAAGACACGATTTAGAGGGACCAAAAATTACAAATGGGTTATCCAGTTAGTTATAGGCGGCGACAGCTATATTTATAATGAACTTTCCTATTTATTATACTATACTATATAAAAATATAATAAATGACAATATCAAATAATATTAAAATATATAATTTTAACAACAGTGTTTGTAGTATATATTATGGATTCACAAAAACCTTTTTTTTTTGCTTTATTACTAGCCCTAGGGCTAGCTATCCGTTCTGTATTCAGTTACTTACTATACGAATAGGTGTACTTGAACTTATTTTATCGATTTATTTTTTTCCCCAATCAATTATAAATAGTTATTTTAGGCAGTTGGTAATTATTAATAATATAAAATAATAATAATAATTAATAATACTACTCATATAATAGTAATGATTATGAGAGCAATGAGAACGTATATGAACGTGGCAATGCATAGTTACAACACATTGTTGAAAAGATTCTATTGGTGGTCGACATTTTCATGAAACGATAATTGCTGAAATACAGACGAGTTCACAAATATGGTTAAGAGTAACGATGCAAAAAAATCACCATATTTAGTGCGGCAATGGGAGGCGATGCCACAGTTACCAAAAAGACAAAGCAAACGGGGAAGAAAACTTAAAGAGAGGGAGAAAGAGAGAAGAAAACATTTAAAAAAGCTTAGACCGCCAAGTTATCTATGGGAGATCCCATTCGAAAAAAATAAATATGGCAAATCGTGTTTGACTCAATCGTTATATGATTTAAACAACCCATGCTATATGCATTACAAAGCCTACGCCGAATTATATGGATTTGCATTTAATTCTGCCGGCATTTGGAGTTGTAGATGTGGCGGATCAAAATTTATGTTCTATGGTGTTGGGTTTGATTTTTATAAAGTAAAAGACCATTTAATAAATAAATTGCTGAAAGATAATGAAGCACCGAAAAAAATCCAATTGATGTATGATAAAAATAATAGAAATATCGATAAACTAGAAATTAAAGAAGTTAAACACATTAGTCCATTTCTAAAAAAAAGTAGTAACGGCCCGAATTTAATCATGCCGTTTCAAGATTATATAAAATTACTAAATACATGTAGAAATGGGTATGCTTTGAAGCATGTAATGTGGCTAACACGCGATTGTAGACTTTTATACAGGTACATTAAGAAATGGCAAGATCAAGCAAAACTAGCGACTAAAGCTTACATGAATAGACTTAATGAAGCGGCACTTACTATTCAATTGGCGTGGAGGCGAAAGAAGGGCTCCATGGTAAGTAAATTCTATTCCTCTAAGCCTAAGAAAGATGTACCTTCTAACACATCATTAACACATACGCTTCGCTCCACATCAGGTCTTGCATATGAAAAGGAGGCTACGGGCTGAAGAACTTGAAATGGAAAAGGCTGCGATCAAAATCCAACTTGCGTGGAGGCGGCGCGATGCAAAAAATTTAGTTAAACATATGAAACTTCGAAGACAACGCGAGGAGGAAGAGGAAAACAAAGCAGCTCTTGTAATCCAGTTAGCGTATAGGAGAAGGAAAGGCAAAATGGCCCTCCACATGAAGCGACGATTAAAGGCAGAGTTGGAGCAGCAAGAACGTGCAGCAATTTTAATACAAAATTCTTGGCGTCGTAGGGATGCAAAAATGATGGTCAAAAATATGAAGGCTAGACGATTACGTGAAATAGAAGAGGAAAATAGAGCGGCACTTACTATTCAATTGGCGTGGAGGCGAAGGAAAGGCAAAATGGCCCTCCACATGAAGCGACGATTAAAGGCGATGGAGAGGGAGCAGCGAGCTAAGGAGAAAAATGCTACATATTTTTTACAGTATTGGTTTAGAAAGATGCTTGGAACGTTGCATATACACTTACATAAAATTGCAAAACGGTTTTACGATGAATGGATGTACGAGTTAAATTCAGCTGCATGCTACATCCAATACATTTACAGACGACACAAAGGAATTGTTTCATACCATATTCTACGCATCGCACGAAAGCAAGCTGAAGAATACCAAAGAGAACGCGAAAGAGCAGCAACTTACATACAATACATATATAGGAAGAAAACAGGAAAACTAGCCGAACATTTAAAAAGACAAGCTAGAAAACGAGTACAAAAAAGACAACGACGCCTCAACGAGACAATGAGGTTTGCAAATACTGAATGGAAGCCTGATTTTTGGGCGGAGCAGTTGTCAAACATAGTTGGAGAAAACATATTTGAAAGTCACCAACAAACATATGATACAAATATATGGGAAGCCTGTTGGGACAACGATACTTCACGCATATACTTTTACAATCGTATCACTCAAACATCGCAATGGGAAGAACCATCTGTAATATAAAGGTAAAATAACGCCATTGAATTCTTCTTAAATGTGCCTCTTAGGTTCATAAATTAAAATAAAAATAACCAAATGTACAAACATTAATATTATTATTATAAAAGTACAGCAATTAATAGTTTATTTTTATTATGTTATTATTATTATTTATATTATTATTATTATTATTATTGTTATATTTCAATTTTTACCGGTACCTGGTGGTACCATACTAATTAAATAAATATTTTTCATTTACATTATTAATAGTAGTAGTACAGTAGTATAAAGTAGTGTTTATATTATTGATATTTATAATATTATTTTATTATATTATGTTATTATTATTATTTATTATTGTTGTAAAAAATAGTGTGATAAAAATATTATTATATGTACGTGATGATAATAATACGGCCACAGTAGTAGTAGTAGTAGTAGTAGTAAGAAGTAGTAAAAATGTTATTACTATTATGCCATAATATACCATCGCATCATTTATTTCCCTTGTCGGTATACATATACTTGACAACAAACATATTAACAACGAAGCATACTCTGCGTTGCAAAGACTCATAAGAAATATTAAAAACAAGTGTCAATCTACAACAAGCCGCAATTAAAATTAAATATGAAAAAATCAACCTCTAATGCGAGCTCATTAAGTGGACGTGTTGAGAAAACTGAAGTGTCCAAAAATCCAGTTGGTAAAAGTGAAGAAACAGCACCGGAAATAACACCAAAGAGAAGCAACGGGACATCTGCACTTTCTGCCTATGTTTCTTTAGGTTGCGCGATTTTAATATTGTGTGGGACATATGCGTGGGGGAAAAACGCAAAGGGAACGCCTATATATATTAATCAGCACGGCGATCACGCTTGTGAAAATTTTATGGGTGATATTAAAGGAAAATTATTGCAATTAAAAAATGTTGATAAAAATGTTGTAAAAGGCCTAGATTTATCCAAAGGTTGTCTTATAATGGATGTAGCCCGTCATTTATTTCCCGAGCAAGTCGCAAAATTTCAAAACCATGTAAAGAGCCATTATACACATAGTGGTGGGTGGTTTGGTAGCAGTTTAGATCATGGTGAAACAAAATTTGCAAATACTGCTTTGGTACATACACTGGTAGAATCTATTCTTCCTCTCGGGACATTCATGATGGGGGTCGGCTCGTGGCTGGTTATTGTAAATGTACTTACTGGGATTAAAACTTTCGGTATTGATTTTCTTGGATGTGGAACATTTATGACTTGCATGGCTTTAATGTGTGGCACTACAGAAGGCTTAACAATCGAAGGCATGTGTATAACATTTCTTATCGCGGTGGCAGTATATTTGGATTCAAAAACAACTTTTTTTTCGTACCAACAACTATTATTATATAGTACATCAATGACGATTGCATTATATCACTCCAACAACGCTTAGCTAGAAAACACATTCATTGTATAAATGCCAGTATTTAAAGGAAGGCTTTAATCAATAGTTAGGTACAAATGAATTCGAATACAGATGGCTCTCAGTCGTTAGTAACAGATACTACCCGGATCGCTGTTGTATATAACACAATGGCTCTGGTAATAAATAATAATATAAAGATAATAATAAAAAAAAAATAATAATAAATACGTATAATAATAATAAGGTATGAGTTATAAGTTAATAATAATAATAATTCATTGAAATAATAATAATAAATTTAAATTAACTTTTTATTATTAATTTTATAATTTATACTCATAATAGGATTTCGCCATTACACTACCATGTACAAAAATAGTTATTTTTTTTATAAATTAATCGGTTATATTTTCTCAATTCATAATGATAATCAATGATAATCTAAGATCATATAATAGATATACACACATCGATGTAAATGTATATATGTGCCCGACAGTAGATATGATGTATATGTAGGTGGGTATCCACGCTTTATTTAATACATCTGGATATCGATACCAAGCATTATAATTACTATACACTGTACTTTGAACTGCCCCCCACCCCTCTATATAATTATCATAATTTGAATAAACATGCCAAAAAAAAAGAGGAGAAAAGGGGGAAAGGGTAGCAGCAAAAAAAAGGAAGAAGAAAAAAGGACGCGGAAAAGTATTTGAAGATCGAGAATCAATGACCGAATTTGCAAAGAAAAATATGGACGTATCGAACTGGTTGATGAGTGCTCGTACGATTTTTCAACAGCGTGTAAAGATGGAAAAAGAATGTAAGGAAATAGCAATAACAATGAGAAATCAAGCGCAAGCAGCAGGACAATCAAACACAGAAGAATTAGAGGTTAAAATAGAAAAGGCAATCGAGCAATACAAGGAAGACAATTATGAAATATTTGACTCAGCTACTGACCCATCGTCATCAGAGGACGACGAAGGTAACAATGAAAAGCCAGAGATAAAATACAAAACACCAAATGTGGTCAAGCGTTATGGTTTGCCTAGATTATACAGCACACATGAAAAACCAAAGGAAAAAGAGAAATTGTATACAAATTCTCCCTTGTACCATCCAACATACGATCGATCCAATTTAATAATAAAATCTAAAGGGCATGCTGTTTTAGGTGGAGGATTTACCATTTATCGACCAGCTGTGTCAATAGGTATACACAAAAATAAAAATTGGAAAGGACATAATAAATTTAAAAATAACGATATGAATCAAAGTATCAAGGACGAATTTAGTTTCGATTCAGATGATGGTGATCTTAGCAGCGACGATACTATTGGAAGTTACGAAGAAATCGATGAAATGGAAGATGAAACACTAAATAGAGGGAAGATGGTACAAAGCGCAACGTTACCGATGATAAATATAAGTCATAGCGGCATTAGTTCCGACATATCACACCAAGTTGTTTCATGTTTATTATCATTAAAAGTAGAAGATGAAACTAGTGAAGGTAAAATTAATGATGACAGCAAAAACAATGAACGTACTGACGGCAATGTATATAAAGCAAAGAAACCAAAAGATCTGTATCCATTGTATTCACCCCCTAAAGTAGAAAGTAAAAATAACAATAAACCAAGATCAAAGTCAACGGTAGAAAGAAAAAGAGGTTCACTAAATATAAAATCTAGATCACAATCAACTTTATACATCCAAAAAACGCCACACGCTAACAACGTTACAACAATGGAGAATACCATTAAATCCTTCCCGACAACAAAATTATGTATGTCTGGAAATAAACTAGGCTATCAAGGTATTGATGCATTTATAAATAAAAGCAGTGATAGTTTACGCATGCTTAAATACCTTGATATATCCAGCAATAGCATTGGTCCAAAAGGATGTCAAGCATTTGCGCGAGCTTTACGATGTGATAAAGGTGCTTCTCCATCATTGTTGGAGTATCTTAATTTATCTAACAATAAAATGGGTGATAAGTCCGTACAACTACTTTGTCGTTACATAGCTAGATTCACATTACAATTAAAAACGTTAATATTAGACAATAATCTCATCGCACAACGTGGTGCAACTGGATTATCAACCACCATGTCAAGGTTAAAGCAGTTAAAACATTTAAGTATTAAAGGTAATCAAATTGCTCATGATGGAGCAGCCACTCTGGGTGGGGGATTGGCAAAGAATAAAAGTTTAACATATTTAGACGTATCCTATAATGCTTTGGGAAAATGTGAAGATAGGCGCAGCACCCATTCATGGGCCCGTGGACTTCGAAAGCACAAAAACTTATTGCATCTAATATTTTCGTATAATTCGTTTGATTACGAGGACTGTCGAATATTGGCTGATGGCCTTAGTAAAAACAATATATTACTTGGCATTCATTTTGATGGCAATGAAGGGCAAATAAATGCACGTGGCCACATTATTCCACGACCTAATTGGATGAGCGTAATGTCATCGCATGTTGATAACGCTTCCACGACTACTAGTTGCCAACGTGTGAGTAATAAATGGAAAGTTAACGATACGTGCTGGATTTGTGGAGGGTGGCGTAAAACCAGATTTTCATTCACCCCGAGATCAATTGGCTTTACTATTGATAAAGACAACTATAAAATATTACAACAATTATGGGAGAAGCATATTAAAATGTATTATTTAACGCTAGAGGATTTGGCTGGTACAGCTTGGGAAAATGATGATGAAGAAGGTTTTAATTTAATGAAAGAATTTAGAAAGGATGGAAAAATGTCTTACGAACAGTACAAGCAATTATTAGAAAATGCAGAAAGAGAATTTAACTTGATAAAAGGTTCTATGAACATGATATGGACAATGTTTGAAAATTTATCAGACGATTCAAATTTAGAAGCAAAACCTGTTATAAAACCCCCACGACTACAACGTATTCCTGATAGTGACGATGAGATAACTTACGACTCAGACAAGGAGGAAACAACGCTTCCGAAGCCAATTTCATATAGTAAAATAAAACAACACCGTTACACATTTCAAGATTTTTTTACATGTTTTTGCCGCATCAAGCATAAAACAGGTGCAGGTGGTAAAAAGCAAATAAAAAAGGTAGTACTAGTGGTCGATTTTGATAAACCTATCCAAATGACCTTGGACAAGGCAACAAATGTATTTCATGTTGTCTTAATGTGTCCACCTGGGCGTCTTAAGTATCATTTTTTGGTAGATGGGGCATCACATTATGCTTGTGATCAATCGTTATGCATTCCATCTTACAAGATTGATCCAGTTCCATACCCAATTGATGCAATTAAAGCATTACAAGATCAACGAAAAAAAGAGTTTGAGGAAGATAATAAAAGGAGCCAAAGGCGCAGAACTGCCTCTACCAAATTCGGAAATAATGATAACAAGAACAATAAAAAAAAAGTAAAAAACGAAACATATGGTGTGGAGAAATTGATTTTTCGCAATGTTGTGACATTAGAGCCATATAAGGGCGAGTGGAAAAAATTAGATGGTAAAACTGTGCTAGAGTCTGAATCACAAACAATTCCAAGGTCGAAAAGACCAAAATTAAAACTTGCAGCCAAAAAAGTTAGCCCATGGAAAAAGTCTTCGTCCGTTTTTGCTCCATTTCGTACAGAATCGGGTGCTTTAAGAGCAAAAGCATTCAATGCGGATTGGAAACGAACGTCAAAAAAAATACAAAAATTTGTTAAAGATCCGGCTGAGATTGAAGCACTAAAGGACATTTTTGAAGATCATTGGGCGGAATTAAAAAACGTGTATAAGTATTATTCAATGTTAAATGGTAGTGAACCATTTTATCTCGGAATAAATGCATTTACAGATTTTTGCCAGGATAGTAAAATGTTAGATAAATATATGGGATTGAAAGACATCGATACTATTTTTATTGCAACAAATTATACAAATGAAAAAATGAAAAATGCATTAAATAATCCAGATCGGGCTGTAGTACGCTATCAATTCATAGAAGCAATTACAAGGTTAGGAAATGCAAAGTTTGGAAGTGCAAACCGAAATTTAACGCCAGAGACGGCTTTGCCGATATCTGATGCTGTGGAAAAATTAATTTTTATGTATATTTTACCAAATTGTAAAAAGCTAGAAGCATTGGAATTTCGACATGATGTTTTATATCATAGCTTACCAATTGATGATTTATTGAAAGAGAATATGGATGAAATCGAACGTGTATACAGATTATATGCTGCATCAATTGACGTTCCACCTCCTGGTCAGAAAAGGGTGATGTCAGTTAGAGAGTTTGAAGCTTTATGTTCACAAATTAAATCTGTACATAAATGGTTAAATCAAAGAGATATCCTAGCAGTATTCTTGGCGTCTAAACAGCTGTCAGTTGATGAAATTAAGAAAAGCGAACATCGCATTTTAGTTTTTGTTGAATTCATAGAGAGTATAGCTAGATTGGCACAAGAAGTTGGCATGAAAAAACGCGAAAAGGAACTTCAAGCTGCTAAAGAAGCAGAAGCGGAGCGATTAGAAATAGAACGTAAGGAAAAGAAAAAAAAGAAAAAGAAGGGTAATAAAAAGAAGGGTGGCAAAAAGTCATCTAAACTGAAAATATCTGCTTTGGACAAACTAAAAAATGCGGCTTTTAAAATTGGAAAAACGGTAGTTGAAGAAAAGCAAAAACAAGCGGCTGAGGCGGATGGTACAAAACATGTAGATGCGAACAATTTTGCATTGGCTGGTGCTATAAGCGTAGCATTAGATGTAAAGGACAATCTATACCAATATTTAACTTTGTTCTTAGAAGAGCTAGCAATGGTTGGAAAAGTTCAACCAAAACAAACTTCTGAAGTTGAGGGAGAAGAGCGAGAAGAGGA
>Ga0099797_100586_pt1 | contig 23178 bp, 17 predicted proteins | sample Uncmet_Sort48C_1_FD_89871 | JGI IMG/M metagenome (GOLD analysis project Ga0099797, IMG submission 89871) | Marine eukaryotic communities from CALCOFI LINE 67, Pacific Ocean - C012_Sort48C_1 | ecosystem: Environmental > Aquatic > Marine > Oceanic | place: Pacific Ocean: Monterey Bay | collected...
AATATTTTCGATTTCCCCATCGTGACCAGACAGACACGGGCAGTGGTGACCTTCACATTCTGGATCTTTTCTGCCGTCGCCCTCCTGATCAGTCCAATTGTTGCGCTGAGGATTGACTCCCTCGTCCTATCAGTCTCCGACTTCAAATTTGTAGATGCGTTCCGATCCGTCTTTTGGACCATTTTCCGTATGATTGCTTTGCGTTGTCTAAACATAGCAACCGAAAGAATAGACACCCCCTATTTCCGGATACATGCGAATATAATTTTTGGGATTACAATGGCCATAATCCTGCCCCTCGCGGTCGGTCAATCCACATCTTGGGGTGGCTACATTGCTTTCGCAGTGATCCAGCTAATGGGTCGGCTTTACAAGGTGTTTCTTGCAACGCCTTTGTTTCAAAGTGTAGAATGGATCCAGGCAAGGCGTGCGAAAGCTGATGCGTTTCGGTGCAAGCCGCCCCATGGGGTGAAAAAATTCTCGCATGATATCTATGTGATATCGGTAGTTTCTAAAACGGAAACTTTCTCGGCATTGGCGGCGTGTTTGGCTTATTTCGTGGCGAAATGGCTGAAGGATTCGGAGAAATCGATATTTGCAAGTCAATATGATGCTCAAGCCGGTAAACCTTATAGCTGGTATGGATCAGCGAAAGAGTCGATGAATTTTATTGAACCTGGTATATCAGGCATGAATCCCGAGAATCAAATTCCTGGCCAAGTAACGTCACCTTCTACCATAACCGGAATTGGTTTAACCATCTCCGAACTAGGCCTGACCCCAGAACAAGCAACTCTCCTAAACCAATCGCCAACCACAATGTACGGCTGTCGCATTCAAGACGTTTGGTACGACTATGTGTGGCCAAAAGGAGAACTGACACAAAAGTTTTTAGTATTGTATTTCTTACAGGAGTGTTGCCACGATATTTTTGTTCGATGGGTGTGTAAGAACATTATTGGCGAAGGACACTCAGATTTTGGGCGATATGTGGGGCATTGGAAACATCAGAATACAAGGAAATCGATGGTCATATGGTATGCATCTGTTCTAGGAATGATCAATCAGGTGTTGTTTACTGGGGTTTCCAGTCAACTGACAAGAGCGGGACCATGGAGGGAATTGAAACCGTGTTTTGAAGAGTAGAGGAGTGAGTGATGAGTTACGAGTATGTACTGAAATCTAATAATAGAAATGTGAGACTGAAAAAAAAAAAATTGTGATGGGAAGAATAGAGTGAAGAACTGTGAATGGGAAGAATCACGTGGGTGGTGGGAAGAATAATGTGGGTGCGTGGAGAGAAAAACTCTGAAGCCGTCTTCTGACGAAGAGGTTAGAAGGCTCCTCAAAGGCTCAACTGAAAGAATTATAAATCAATATTTTCAAAGAATGGCGCTTATACTGAGGATCTGACACTCAGCTGAGTGTCTGAGCGTAGTAAATCATGTGGAATCATTGGGATTGAGTCATTACGATCGAAGAGATTCCCAAACGTTGAGAATAACGAGTCACTATATTGAAATTCGGAAACTTGTTTTTTCTCATCATACGAACAACAAGACATTGGTAACTTCTGTAAGTGTTTTTTTTTTGTTCTTTAAGTTTTTACTAGAGTCGAAAGCCTGCTTTCTTAAGTCTATGGGTAGGCCAGTATTGTATGTCTCAATAAGTGAGTCACTTGGTTGAGAGTATCACCTGGTTTCGTAGGTAGTTTAATTTATTAATTAACTAAAACATGATTATGAGGGTCATTGGCAAGGACATCGAATGCTTAAGTAACGATACAAGTTTGCGTCGTGAGTACAACTGTCTACAAATGCGATCACAAAATGCGATCACGAAAAGTGTTTCGATTACGAAAGTTGTGTGTTTTGCTTGGCAAATTACTTACCAAATATCAGTTCTTATCGCTTCCAATTTTACTCTGAATAGGTATCAATAATTCCGAAACTGTTACTTGAGATAGTAATACGGTTTCGAATCTGACGTAGTTCATTCTGAAAGTTGATACGGTTTGGATTCTGAAAGTGGATACATTCAATTGTCGTTGGACGGTTGGTATGTATCGGCTCAGTGTCGTAAATTGTATCATAAGAAGATATTTTGAGGAAAGTTTTTTGCACAGAATCCAGCGAGACTTTCTGTTTTCAAGTTGTTTCAAATTTGTGAAAAAAAAAATGATTCTCGTTAGTAACGCGACTTTAGATAAAAATGATTAGAAATCATAACGCTTTTTGATAAACAAAATTAGAAATCGTTTCTGTCTGTTATAGTCTGTATCTGTCGCAACAGATTTGGAAACGATTCTCTTCAGGATTCCTGGGCTGATGACCAGGGTGCAGATTCGCGGTGTCGGGTGTGACATTGATGATTGACATGTGAATACTCATTAAATTGAGAAGAATCTGTAATCGATTGGATCATTGCTTTGTGATGTGACAGAGTAATGCCATGGAATCGGATGACTTTGAGAAGGTCGGTATTGTGTTCAAAATCTGAGTATGAATTGATGCTTGACGACGCAGGAGTTGATGACGTGCGAATGAGAGGATTGAGGAATGCGTGAGTCGATGGTTGGCGACGTGCGATGGAGAGGATTGAGACATGTGTGAAAGGATGACATCAATAAGTTTCAAAAAAAAAGGTGAGGAGAGGCGGAGCGCGTATGTGATGTGATGAGGCTAAGCTTAAGCATTGAGTGATATAATTTCAATTTGACAACTCGAAAGCAAATTTGAAATTTTCTTTTCCATCAATTCGAAAAGTTGTTCCTATGGAAACTTGTTGCAATCGGATTCCTTCTAAAGGAATTGTGGTTCCAAGAACTGCGGACTGATGCATTGTGGTTCCAAGAACTGAAATCAAATGAACCGTGTGGGACCGTGACCCTGGAACTACACTCTGAGTGCCAAGTGTTTGGCTGCTGAAAAGAATGAAGATGGTTGTACTTCGCTGAAAACTCAATAAGTCTCGGAAAATTTAATTACAATGCGCCGCTGAAGCTGCTGAGAGAGCATTGAACAAAAAAAATGCGGGCGTGGAGGTTTTTGATTCTATCTTTTTTGGGCCACTTTCTGCCCATTCAAAAGATTTGCGCACAGTCCTTCATCGGCTGGCAAGACTACGACTGGTCCAGCCAATGTCTTTCGGATTCCCAACTGTTTCAGCCTTTTCGGAATCTCACCGGCACCACAACCCCAGCACAGGATGCAGAAATACTGTCCCGCTTGAAAAATCTTGCTTTGGATTCCGGTCAGAACGGAGGAGGTCTTGTGAACGGAGGAAAACGCGTCAGACTATGGGACAATGGTTTCTTTTGCAGTGGGCAAGGATTGTCAACGCAAATCGTTAGAATCGTATTAGAAGAAATGATAGGTGTGAAAACGGTTTATGGATTGGGCTCCGTGACCCCGATGGATTGGTTCGCGGAATTGCAAATTCCGCTGGATTTCGCGGTGTCGGCGAATAGTTCCGAAGTCTATCGGAATAAACAAACCCTGTTCGACGTGAATATCGAGAACGTTTTAGACGTAGAAGAAGCGAGACACGTGGACGCGACGTTTTTCAACCCGATCTACGACAATGCGGGGCCGAGTGGCACGGCAATGGCTCAGGGGCTGATGGGATGGGGATTTAAGGAGCTGGAATTTGGAGTTTCGAATGACAAACGTGCTTCCCTGCATTACACACGACTCCACGACGCAGATTTCCTGGAACAACTACCACCAATCGGATATCTGGACACACTTACTCTATCACAGAACAACTTCGGCCGTGTTATTGGTTCCGACTCCAACACCCCAGGCTACCAAAAGTCGGACGTTGTGGGCCCACCAGGCAGCTTCGGTTCCCAACTTGCGTGTGACCAGTTCGCATACACTAGTCACGGTCACAAATTCACGGTGCCAGTTGGTCCGGGGTTTCCCGCCGAAATCCAAAATCAAACTTTCTATCTCTGTAACGACAAGGGCCGTTTCATTCCGCCACAATGCCAAACATCGGAACCGACTTCGGCGAGCGATGATAACTACAACTCGACGAAATGTAGAGAAATTTATACAACGCATTATTTCGACATGGGATGGACTTTTTTAGCGGTTTTGAAATACAATTTCCCGGTTGTAGTACAGTTTTTGACCGCAATCCCGTCGGATTTTACGAGTAGCAGGAATCCGGTGATCCAGGCTTTACAGGCGAACAATCAATCATTTGTGATGTTTGCGGCCGAACCGGAACACACAAATCTCGGTTTGACTCCACTTGTGATAAAGACGCACGACACGGCGTGCCAGAAGGGTATCGCATCGACTTCTGCAGGGGCATACCCGGACTTCGCATTGACAGCAATGAATGCAATTGCGGATGGAAGCCGGGAAATATGTGATTTTCCGGTCTATAGATTTGTGAAATCGTTATCGAACCGGTTGCCGCATTTGATGCCCGCTGCAAGTTACGCTTTGCGAAGATTTTTTCTCTCCCAAGGTATTTATGAGGAGCTATTCGCGATGAATACGTGTGCAAACGGCTACAAGACCGCATTGCCCTGGTATCCGATCGCGTGTCAATACGTGAAGGCGAATTACGCTGAATTGAAGAAGAAACTGTTGCCCGAGTGTCATCCAGATGATTTGGAGTACAAGGTGTCTGATGGATCGAAGATTGTTTGCAATAAGAAATGTCCGCTTACCCAATACGTTAACGCAGAACGGTCCCAATGTTTTGATTGCCCGATGAATACGAGGCAGTCGGCTTCTGGTTTAGCACCGTGTGTTGCGATTTGCGATGCCGGGGAATTTTATGATGTGCACGCGGCGAATGGACCAGCATGTGTGTCCGCGAGACCCGGAAAATATGCGCCGGAGAAAGGACTATTAACAGATCAGGATTGTGCAGATGGATATTTCTCGACGGGAGGCGCGGTGCTGTGCGAGGCGTGTCCCGTTGGCTCAGTCGGAACGGGGGAAGGGAAATCAGAATGTAAAGAGTGTCCAGAGGGGCAATATGCCGATGCGCCAGGAACGTTGTCTACGAGAGGATGCATGGAGTGCCAACCTGGCACATTCAGTGCTTTTCCGAAAACGAGTCGGTGTGAACTCTGTCCCGTGGGGGAGTACAACGAACTGCCTGGGCAACTTTCGTGCAAAACCTGTCCAGTTGGCGAATCGACGATCCAAGCAGGCAGTGTTTCAGTTAGCGCTTGCCAGTGTCCCAAAGGCACGTTCGCGGCTTGTTTGCCCGGAGCTGCGACGGCAGGTGGAAAAATGGAAGCTATGAGTTTAGACGCTCTGAACGAACATTGCGGTGCAGACAAGAATGCATCGTGTTATCCCTGTCCCGAAGGCATGGAGTGCAATGGGTTTTCAGTGTTAGTGCAGGAATCAGGCGGCTTAGGAGATTTGACCCGTCAGATAACGTTGGGAAGCTACGAAGAAAAAAAGTGTGCGGGGGAGAATCTACTGAAGCTTAATGGAAACGTGGCTGAGAATGTCAATGGAAACAGCAATGCAACAGCACGAGTGTTAACAAACCAAAATGTATCCCAAAACCAAAACCAAATAGCGCAAATAGCAAAAGAACACTGTATTCATACGCCTCCTTTGCCGAAGCCAGGTTTTTGGTCCGGATTGGATGCCGTCTACGTCGCCTACGATTGCTTTTACAGCAAGCGTTGTCCTGGGGGACAAATAGCGAAATGTGCGACTGCATTCGAAGGATTTGTGTGCGCGAAATGCGGTTCTGGAAACCGAATCAGAAACTCACAGGAAAACGATTTGAAGGCGGAATGCGTGTCTTGTGAAGAAAGCTCCGTCCCGTATGTTGTTATTCCCCTTCTATTCATAATGTCGTTTTTCGCCGCTTATGGGGTGTACTATTTCTCCGCTAAAAACCGTCAATTGATGGGCAGGATGGCAATCGCAGCAGCTATGGGGTTGATGGTCCAAACACTTCAATACTTATCCGTGTTCGACAAATTCTCACTATCATGGGGATCGCCGATGGGCGAAATATTATCGGCTTTACAATTCATCGCTTTTGATCTGAACATCATTGGAGCGGGCTGCTTATTCGGCAATGATCCGACGTTTTCGTCGTTAGCGCGGCTTTTCCTACCCCTCTACCTAATCCTCTCTATGTTTATCACCTCGAAATTCCTGGCCCCGATTGGGCTCTTCGGGAAACGATTTGCGATACGAGAATTCCATTTCGATTCTCTCATCAACGGTATCGGACTCGTATGGCTCGTATTCTTCATCTCTCTCTGTTTAATGGTTTTATCAATGATCCAATGCTACAGCCACCCGGATAGAATATCTGGAATCGGAACTGATGATGATCACGACAGTGGCTCGTCTTTGCGTGCTTTTCCAGAAATCAAATGCGGCGAATCGGATCACATCCCGTTGATCTTGATTGCGACAGTTGGTTTTCTCGCCTATATTTTGATCCCAATAATCGTGGTTTACAAGATATGTGAGGCTGTCCAGGCAAATCCGAAGAAAAATCTAAATCGGGTGAGGCACTATTTTTTGGTAGCCAGATATGGCGTCAATAACATGCACTGGACATATTTGGCGTTGATGCGGAGTTTAGGACTCGCTGTTATTCCCATGGTACTTTCGAACAAGGGTTCGCATCAATTGATCGTCTTTTCCATTTTCTCCGCGGTTTGGGCAATCATAGTCGCAGCTAAAAGACCTTGGCTATCGCCGCCGTTGAATGTGTTGGATGTTACCATTCTGATAGTGATAGCGTTAATGTCGGGGTGGGGCTTCGTCTATCTCCCGGATCTCGAAGGCACAGGTGCGGAAGACACGGTCATGATCGGGATGGTGGTTTTAACAATTTTAGTATTCGGGTTCATCGTTTTCATCCTCATATCCTTCGTTTTAGCGGAGTTTTTCCATGTTCGGAACAAGAAACTGGTGAAATACGGGATGCAGCCGCCAGAAGCCGGATCACCGGATGATAAACGCTACAAAAAGACGTTTGCGGGGATAAAATCGGGTGACGGAAGCACGATATCAACGGCGAATAGCAACACGACGAGCGGAGTGCAGGTCGGTCCGGACGTCTACATCGTGAATCATAAAGGGGAAGTGGTAGTCAGAAACAGACAAGGGTCAAAAGAAAGCGGTAGTGCTCACGGAATTTTGAAGTCTACTGGTACCAATTCGGATGAGAGAGCAGGGGATTATCAGAGAGGAGATTATCACAAAGGAGCTCCCAGAAGCCTCGACTCAAACACGATGACGCCCTCACTATCCGATTATGGAAGAACAGTGACGGTAGAGTCGGAATATGGGAAAGAGGTCAGTTTCAAGCTTGACAGTATCCGGGAGGATATTCGGGAGGGTAGCGGTGATAATCTCGGGGAGGAAACCGATGAGGGATTACAACATGCTGCAGGAACTGCTTCTTCGCAGAAGAATAGGGAAGCCACTTCTTCGAATCCGATTCTCGCCGCACAGGAAGCCAGTTCGAATCATCCCTCTTCCGGCCAGGTACAGGAAGCTACTTCTCAGAATAGGGAAGATGAAGAAGCCACTTCGCATAGGGAACATAAAGAAGCTACTTCTCATGAGAAGAATAGGGATTTGAGCCCGATAGAGGAGGATTCGAGTCCGATGAAGGAGGATTCGAGCCCGATGAAGGGGGATTCGAGTCCGACGAATTCGAAAGAGAATTTGAAAGGAGCTCACAAAGGCGTAGAGAAAAATGCAGGTCTACAAGAAGAGGGTAAAGTTGCGGAACAAAGTCAAGAGACTGAGGGTGAACAGAACACGGCAGATTCTTCACAAGAACAGACTACAGCCTCAAGCGGACACAAAAGAGAATCAAGCGGACACAAAAGAGACTCGGGACAGAAGCAGGTTGTCAAAAAAGTTTCACGGTCAAAGCTGGATCCACCTAAATCGCCTCCCTCGCCAAAAGCACAACGGGTGAGGATTTGAGGGCTGTTTCAATGTGAAGTGGTTTCACAACGGCTACCAAATGCGTTTACAGAGTTTCAAGTCTGAAACTATTTCTAGCCAAATGTTCTCATTTCGCGGCTTCTGTTGAAGTCTTGGTGTGGACTGTTTGACTCGATTTTGACTCGATGGGAGTTCCATTTTTTACCCTGGGCTTCTAGCTCAATTTTTACCCTTCTAGCTTGATTGGATTCATGATCCATATTTACCCTTCCTAGATCAATTTTTACCCTTCTAGCTCGACTGGATTCATGATCCATATTGGGCTCGTTTATTTGCTCCTTCATGATCCATATTCAGTCGCGGATCCATATTGATTGTTATTGTTTCCCACGAGTATGCTTCCTCTGAGTATGTCTTGGTGTTTTCGATGTTTTCGAATGTTTTCGCCGATGTTTTCGGTTAGACGGTGCCGTTAGTAGAGAGTCTTCATGTTTTTGTTTGTTCGGGACATGCATTCCTTGGTCTATTCTTCGTTTATCTATTCATTTTGTTTCCTCGTCAGTGGTAAGTACAGAATTGAATTATTCTTATCTCATGAATCGTGTTTACATCGAATCACATCCTGAAATCATGCTTCCATATTCACATAGGTCATAATAATGCTAAATTCCAAGCGCTTCCAAGCAGTGAGCAAAAAAGAGCTTTTACATTAACTCATCAAATGTGTGCTTTAGAAAGTATCGCTCAAAAAGTGCAAAAACGCCGTCTAATAGACGAGGCTGGCACTTTTTGTGCAGTGTTGAGTTTTCATTTTGTTTCTTTAAGAGTTCAGAGTTCTCTGGATTTGTGTTTTCTTTTTGCATTCGACGTGTTCAGATTTCTCCAGATTCCTCCAAAGACGTGGTCCAAGGTCACGTGTGGTGGTCAGGTTTCCTTCTCATCAGAGGCTGACTCGAGATGGTGACAAATTATCATTTCACAGCGAGGAGGGTCATTTCACAGCGAGGAGTGTATCGAGGGACGAAAAAGAGTGAATCCGATAAGATGGAGAGAATGCCCAAGAGCCAAAAAGAAGATCAAACAGATTTCAACAGGGAGGAGATGACCGCTTTCAAGTGAAAAAAAGTCAAGTAATGATGCAAGCGTTTTCATTCGTTGTTGCTTATTCGTTCCAAGTCAAGACGATTTCTTCTTGTTTTTAAGGGCTTTGTATCATAAGGACCGCAGAACTTTTTTTTGGGTAAATCAAATGAATAGGGATCTCGTTTCATTTGAGAGTCATGAATGAATATGTGGACACTGCAACTTGCGAGTAATAACTTGAAGGCATAACGCAGTGTGACTCATTGCAAAGTACTATGTGGTGACTGTCCCCTCTTCTGTGCTACTCGCCGACCAAGTATCTTGACCAAGCATCGGAAAGCGATAACGGACAGTGTCAGACACTATCTGAACTTGAGTTGAAACTTGATTCAGCGTAATTCAATTCTAATTTTTCTCATCAAGATTCAAAGACAGAAAAGATGCCGCGTCCCACCGCTCTTCAGATGCAGGAGAACGACATCAAGGATGGGATTGATGACCTTAGGAAGGATTTGGACAACCTGTCCTCCACGAAATACAAAGGCAATCAAAGAGAACAGGTCCAACTGGTCAGAACCTGCAATCAGGGAATTCAAAAAATCAACAACCTAATCGACATGCTACAAGCGGAATTGAGAAATGCCCCGAATGAAATACGTATGGGCCATGAAGCGAATCTGCAAGATTTTAGACACGAATTGCGGAAACTACAGACCGATTTCGATTGGAAAAAAACAGAAATCCAACAGAAGAGGCAACAAGATGGAAAGGTCAGTTCTGCGAATGCGAAAAACCAGCTCCTTCAAGGAGCTAATATGTTGGATTCTGACAATAGAAGGCTGGATCAAGTGAAGATAGCTTTGGGGCCGGGGGGGAATGATGGCAGTGGCGGCTTAGGAATGGGCGATCATAATGATGACGCGATGATGGAGCAGACACAACAACAGCGAGTGCAGGGCGCTATTGCGATCGGTGATCGGTTACAGGATAACACTGATGCGAGTTTGAAAAGGATTCTGCGAATGGCTGCAGATGCAGAGACAATAGGCGCAAAAGCGTTGAACGAGATGCATGCACAGGTACTTATATAGGCTTTGAATGAGATGTACTTGTGCACATGGTTTCATCGAATTTGATTCATTGATCAAAAATTTTGGTCTCATACTGTCACACACAGCTTATTTTCCACCAATAAAAACATAAATCTCAACATCAAAATAATTCTCAGGAAGAGCGCATGAACCATATAAGTACACCAAAAAATGCACATATAAAAATAATTCTCAGGAAGAGCGCATGAACCATATAAGTAGACCAAAAAATGCACATATAAAAATAATTCTCAGGAAGAGCGCATGAACCACATGCACCAGGACATGGATGATATTCAGGGAAACTTGCAGCGTAGCAAGAAGATTATTGCCCAAATCGCCCGTGGTGCGGCGAGCGACCGCTGTGTCCAGATTCTCTGTTGCGTCATCGTCGTGGCGATTATCCTTTGCGTCATCCTGGCGATGACGGGTAAAGACCAGGGGAGAACAAATATGCCCGATGAAGTGAGAAACAATCGGCTTATGAGTAGGAGCACTGAGTCGCGAACTCTGTCAGGCATCAGTTATGGCATCAGGGGTTTCATGAGTAAGCTGGCGCAATTGGATAGGGATGACAAACAACTGGACGGCGCTGGTGATTCAGAAGGGTGAATGAAGGTGTTGATCGATGGAGATTGAGTTTACAAGGTCAAACACACATTGATGTCAAAATGTCATGAATTAATTTCTGTGAAAAAATGAATTTGGATCTCTCCTTATATAAGTACCTGTTATTTTCCTCTTCGATACTCACGTAAAAATGCATGGTGTATTCCACAAGCAGCGCAGGTTGCCCAGCAACGCGACTTGCAAGAGTCATTGCATGTGATCCCTTGTGTCAAGGACCGCATTTGTCAATCTGCCATGATGATCCTTTTATGAATTCAATGCATGCTTGATTCTGTCAGATCAAAGCGATTCTGATGCTGACATTGCCAAGTCATGGCTCAATCTAGCTTAAGACTGTTTTCGAAGTTCCATGGACCACATGAGGAATATGAGGGAGAGAGTTAAACTCTTATTAAGAAATGAGGAATAGTAAGATTCTTATTCAGAAAGACTCAAGAGCGGTGTTATCAGAGATTTCTGCGGAGTGATATCAGATATTTCTGGAGTTCAAAGGTGAACGTTCTGCCCGAGCGAACGTAGTAACTTGTACAGAAGCTGCAAGCCATTATATGCGAAGTGAGACATTGAAAGTTACAGTATTTTCTGAATCATTCGATATATTAAAGCAATTGACGATGTGATCGGTGGATTGGGGGCGTCAAGTATCATCGCGATTGGGTTTTCACATATACTTACGGCATTTCATTACCGCGAAGAAGCTGACCCTGCGAAGAAGCCACGATGGGCGATAACCCAGATGAAGAGAATCAACCGGGGGCGTGCACGCGGTGTTGCTTCGCCGTCCTCGATTGTTTTGCCGTTGTGGGCCGATGCCTCGTTGCTTGCTTTGGCGGCATAAAGAGATGTTTACAGCGTATTACTTTTTTTTTTTCCGTTGGGATAAAGAGATGTTTGCAGCGTATTTTATTTGTCATCAGGGTTTTATTTGTCATGACATTGATTTTCACAATGCCAATCAAAAGGTTACTAAACGTATAAATCAAACAAAATCGAAAAAAACTTTATCAAATATCCATTTCAAATTGAAAATTCCATTTCAAAAAAAAACAGGTTGTTTCTACCCGCTAAAGGAGAAATGGATACGAATCTACGACCGAACCGTGAACAGCTTCAATCCGTACAAGAAAAAAGTGCCCTATACACATGTACCGACATTCAGTTACGGCGCAGGAGGTGTTTGATACACAATCCTTGATTACGTATCTGCATGACTTTTGCGAACAGTTCCACGCCAATGGCATGATCCAGACTAATGGCAGAATGCCATGCATCATATGTATATAATCCAAGAAGAATTCGATGACAACGGAGAAAACTTCTAAGTTCGGATGGAATATCTGGGGATCAATTTGTTCTCTCATGTGTTTGCCAATGTTCTTCAATACCATTTCCCAACGGGTAGACTTGTGATATTTTTTTGTGAAAGATATTTGCGAAACAAACCTTGCCGGCCCGACAAGCAATCGTGATATTTTTTTTTCATGAAGGTGAGAGAGAGAGAGAGAAAGAGCGTCTACGTTTCTTTTTTTTCAATTGGAGGTAAATTTGCGAGATGTGGTGATGCAAACGCGTATCACAAGCGATGTCTGTTTTTCTTTTTTCATCAGAAAGACGAATTTCTCTTTTCACGAGAAAGACGAAGATGGAAATTTTTGCGACGTGATTTCATCTTCAATTGCGATTCTTCAGTCTCGATTCTGAGTCCAATCTCGATTCCACCATGTAGGGGCTCGGGAGTGGGGCTCGCGAGAAGTGTTTTTTTCTACATCAAGTATTTTCTAGAGTAAATTTCAGTCTTCTTGTATCAATTTCCCCTTGACAGTGAGTATCACATATAATTCTCAAAGTTCTTGTTCTGAATCTTCATGTAGATCATTTGTAAATTGATGTACCACCACTCACCGGCAGGATTTATCACTCTTGGCATGTGAACATGAGGTTTTTATCCTTGATCGGTCCTCTGAAGTGATCTAGTAGAGCCACTGAGTTCAGAGGACTCTCAGCATTCGTATATCAAGTAAGTTCAGTCATTGTTTTCTTTTATGTTTCATGTGCGGTACATGGTGATTTCTGACCGATTCTAGCGGGTTAATAACTTTCTGATCTAACGGGCTAATAACTTTCTGATGTAGCGGGGCCGGGCTCAATTGTATCTGATCTAGCGCGCTTCCATTTGTTGATCCATTTGTTGATCTTCGGTATACGGGCTTTTTTTCTGTGGAAGTAATTGCCGACAGGATTGACATCAACAGTTACAGTCTTGGTTGTCATGAAGATTTGAAGTAGGTTCCGACATTTCGAAGTAAAAGAAGCGTGGTGATCATACACGAAGAAGATCTGACTTCTTTGCGAAACGATCATTGATCAAAGAAAATATTTTTCTTTTTGCGCGAAACTTTGAAAGACTTTTGCGTTCTCATTGATTCTTCGATTCTAAATCAGACACATTCTCCAGAATCAGGTACAACGGGGTTGTTGTGTACCGTACGTAGTTTTTGAGACATTGCAATCGTCAATTGAATTCATTTTCCCTGAAAGGCATATCTTTTGAAAGGCATATCTTCCGATTCGGAATCCTATCTTAAACGCAGGATCGTATTCTCCATTTCCAATTATCGTGGCATCCCCTGTATTGCAACCAATCTCCGAAAACGCAGGATCAATGGGATTGATCATGACCCGACAAGTCAGCTCTAAACTCCACAATGTTACCTATGGAGTTTTCTGATGTTATTGGTCGCTGCTCAGAATCTGTGATGCCATTGGTTGCTGATCATGAGTTTTTGATCATGCCATAATTGTGATGATCAATTGTAAACATCGATCACATCACAATTGTGCGTATTAGACGCAACAAAGTGCGTGTTATGATACCGGGCAAAAAAACTTTCTTTCAGCGATTAAACTACGAACATCGATTTACGAGTCATTGAATCAAAAAAGTTGAAAACATAAGAAACACCATGATGCATTTTAAGTATTGACTCAACGTGGTCAAACAGTTTTGACGTCACAGTGAATTCGAACGGATCCTCTGCACATCCGTGTTGAGTAACGTTACCTCAGGCTCGTGCCAGGGGTTACGGTAGGCTCGTGGGGTACTACTACTACGGAATTGGTACAATTGATTGGTACTAAAAAGAAGAGAACAAGAAAGCAAAATGTCGAACCCCTACGACACTATGGCGGGGAATCAGAAGGCTGATTCCGATGACCTCTCAAACTACTCGGACTTGTCTGGTTCGGACATACAGGAAGAACAGGTGGGTTGGATAGAATGGTTTTGCCACCTCAAAGGAAACGAATTCTTCGTCGAAGTCGATGACGACTATGCACAGGATGATTTTAATTTGACGTATTTTTTTTGATTTGGATCCCTTTTTGAAAAAAAAAAACTGCTTTGTGACTCAAAATTTGAAATCAGATGCAGAGCTCAAAAATTTTGAATCAGATCACAGATGTATCTTGAGTCAACCAAAAGAAATTTTGCGCCAAAAAAAAAAAAAAACACAGATACCTGAACAAAGAAATGCTATCATATTATGAGGTTGACGTATATCGGGAAGCTCTGAATATGATTTTAGATTATGAAGACGCGGATGAGGACTTGGATGAGTCGCAACGGCCTCTAATAGAACAGGCTGCACAAGCCCTATACGGATTGATACATGCCCGCTTCATCCTCACCACGCGGGGGATGTCATCCATGTTCGAAAAATTCAATTGCTTCATATATGGGAGCTGTCCGTTATTGGATTGCCATGCACAGAATCAGGTATTTACTTACTTGCCCTCTGGCGATTGTTATTCAATTTTTCGTGTTTTTTTTGTGACTGAATTCATTCTCGATGTCAGATTAGATTTTCGTTGATTTTTTCTGTGATTTTAAATTCTCTTGAAATTGTAATTTGTGCCATTCATTGACAAGAACAAAAAAAAATTCTCTCTCCTCTCACATAAATTTGAATTGACAAAAAAAAAAACGATCATATACTCTCAACAGGCCGTCGTCCCAGTGGGTTTATCTGACGCAATGGGCCAGGGTGGTACGAAAGTCTTTTGCCCCCGATGCAAAGAAATCTATTCACCGAAGTCAACTCGATTAGAAGTATTGGATGGAGCTTTTTTTGGAACGTCATTTCCGCATTTATTTTTTCTCACATACCCCCACCTAAGACCAGCGAGCCAACCAAGGAATTACATACCAAGGATATTTGGGTTTAAGGTATTTTTACTCTTATTCTTGTTTTGGTCGGTATTCTTGTTTTGATCAGTATTCTTGTTTTGATCGGTATTTTTGTTTTGAATGGAAAGAAAAAGATGCTATCAAGGAAAAATATTTGGGCTTGAGGTATTCTCTTCTTCTTTGGGTTGTCAAGGTGCGTCTTGAACAAAGAATCAAACTCCATTGCAAGAAAAATCAAAAAAAAAAAAATCAATACCTCAGGTCTCGTCATCAGTAAAGCAGCAGTTTCGAGCTAGCCAGAAAGAAATAGCGGGCAGAGCGGAAGGCAGTCAATCAACTCCAGTTTCAGCGAGAGAAGAAGGTGGCAAAAAGGGTGATGATTTAGAGGAAGAGAGCGAAGGATAGACAGCGAAGGTTAAGTCATTGTTCCTGTGAGAAGGTTTCTGAGAGAAGACAATTTGGAGGAAGAGAGGCCGAAGGTTGATTAAGCGATGACAAAAGAGTCAAACTTCGATGTCAGAGGTTTCGTGGGAGAAGCCTCAAATAATTACGAGTAGTTACTCGTATGACTTAATTGGCTTACCAAAGGTGTTGACTCAAGGACGGGGGTTTCGTAACAGGTGTTGTTGACTAGGGACAGACATTGAGTCTCGGAAACAGGTGTTGTTGACTCGGGACAGCACGGAGTCTCGTACACATGCGTCGTTGACTCGGGACAGCACGGAGTCTCGTAAGCAGGTGTTGATTGAGGAGGTGGGAAAGGAAGAACGGAATCGCATTCGTAGTCACGGATGTGATTTCTTGGAAGAAGGAATGGGAAGAAAGAACGGGTGCACATGTAAAAGAACCAGACTGACATTTTCATTTCTTTTACTCATTTTACACATTTATCTTACATGTTTTTTCACACTTTTCATGCTATGTTTTTTCTTTACTGAGCGACATACTACCTCAGCCACATCAATTGTAATACCATCACCTTCTCTATGCGCGATGGTCTTGGACATTTCTAGATATAGGGTAGATTTCATTCAGAGCATTTCGAGAGATACTTATCATTTTACAAGTTTGCATTTTTCAATCCATTTTCAATCATTTCTGTATTAGATTTTTCCCATAATCCATAGCTGTTGTCATTGACATTGCCTCTAAGGCAATAATTAATCCATAGCTGTTGTCATTGACATTGCCTCTAAGGCAATAATGCCTGAAGTTTAAAGTTCTGACAAGTGTAGTCACGCCTGTCTGTCGATATTGATTTTCACGATCTGACATGGTTATCATTGATACTGATTTTCACGATGCTGAAAATTCAGAAAATATATGCTGAAAATTCAGAAAATATGATTCTGTTCAGAAAATTCCATTCAGAAAATTCCGTATGATCGAGATTTTTACAAGGGCGGAGTATAATATGATCACGGTCTGACCCGGTGTTCTTGAAGTTATGACAAGTCTTCGGCGGTTCTAAAGTTATGACAGGTCTTCGGCGGTTCTGAGAGCCTATGATAAGAAGCGATGCATTCTTCTGAATCAACGGAAGCATAATCAACGGAAGCATCATTTTTTTTTTTTCTCGGATTCTCACACAAACCATAAATATCGGATTCTTTTTCCATCAACGTATATTATAAATAAGCTAAACGCTGATGGTCATTATATATTTAAGATAGGCGGTCTCAATTATAAGTGAAAAGCGACTCAGAGTCTCTTGCAAATGTCATATTTGAAATAATCTGACCTCTTGCAAATGTCATATTTCATTTCCATCGTTCGCAGTGGGTCGTGATTTCCTTACTCTTTTTCCTCAATTATTACTTGGAATTTTCGAATTTGATTTCCTCCGTGAATTTTCGGCGATTCGTAAAAAAATGGCCAGCCTTCTCCTGTTTTCTGTCGCCGGTGATGTCGCGGTGAATCTGATGAGAAGCGTCAACGCAGTGGATTTGATGTCAAATCATGTCAACAATGTGACGGAGAATCAGCCTCCAGGCGGTGCAGTCGGTCGTTACGGTCCCCCGCACAATGATTATCATAAATCTAACGTCAATGAAAAACTTTGGAGTCCCAATAAACTTCTGAATACCGATACAGAAACTCCTCATACCAATTTTGATTTTTTGAAGCAAGATTCTCTTTATCGTCCTCCTCCACCACCACCGCCTGCAGCTCTTCCGCCACCTACAGCTCTTCCGCCACCTACAGCTCTTCCGGCTGCAGTGAAGAAAAACGATGCGACTCAAGGCCCAACAAAAAACAATGTGACTGATTTTTCTTCTGCATCCATCCACGCATCTATCCCCCGGTCTTCCCCACCAGTGCCGGCCTCTCTCTCACCATCTCCAGCGCCTAGTCTCTCACCATCGCCAGCGCCTACCTTAATCGCTGCAGCATCTCCAGCGCCTCTTTCGATTGCTGCTCCCGCGAATCTGTCAGCCGTTTTCAGAGCGGCTTTTAACATGTCTCTTTCACAGTCTGAAAAACTGTTGCGAAGTTTGAATGCCTCCAAGACAACAGCATTGCAAAGTTTGAATCCCTCCAAGCAAGTTCATGAACAACAAAACTATCAACAGATCGGATCAAAACTACCAACTTCGCGTTCGGTGCTTTTCGGTACTGTCCCGCGCTCAAAAGATACCACAATCAAACATACAGGAAATGACTCTGTGCCGATAGAGACTATGGAGTCCAGGACGACGTCCCCATATATTCTACAAGGTTGTTCCGAAGGTGGGTGTCGAAGGTGTCGAAAGTGTAGTCCACGTTACACGGGGGTTGACTGGTGCGTGAGTCGTGGACAGTGTCGCGATTTGTGTACATCTGAACATGTGATGTCATCAGATCACATTTGCTGTGATTCATCCGGGACGTTCATTAACCCTGCAGTTACTGATTGTACTGTTCCCGCTAATTTTGGATTTTGTCACAACTGTAATTCTCCAATAGATAATAATGAATTGCGAGGCATGTGCATTAATGGCTGCTCAGGAAATTTCGTTAATTGGTGGGGCTGTTACGCGGGATGCTCCGCTTACTATTATCCGACCTGGAATTGGTAACGTCCTAGTAATGGTTTAATTAATGTCCAGAGCCATGATCCTTATTAGGTTTGATACCTTTCGCATTAAATGGTGTAATCATGATATGTGAAGGATCAAATGTAATGTAAACATCCTTTACTAAAGGATGAGGAATTTTGTCTCTGGTGGTGGTGAGAGTGGCGAAAGAGCAAAACGTCTGCACATGAATGACAGTGAAGTTATTGACGCTCTGCGCAGATGTTTTAGAGTGCGTGTTGGGTTTTTTTCTCATTGATTCAGATCTGTCATCGGAGTAATATTGTGGGGATATCCCAAAAAAAACACAAGATAAGAATTGTGACCCTTGAGATGGGGTGTCGGATATAAGTCCAATTTATTACTCTGAAAAAGCCGTATGTTCCGAATCGGATGGCTGTTCGAACTTCCCGAGTTCGTTAGGATTATTAATATTTGGAAGATAGAAGACACGATTTGTCTTCCTCTCAAGCGGAGAGGTTCTGTAACTGTAACTGCATGACATCGGTATCATTGATCGGATTGTCGACTGAGTCAGTCGCTTCGAAGTCACGCAGTCACATGCCCAATTGCGAGGTAATACTTAAGTCTTACGCAATATTGTATTTGATCTCTGTCTAAGGATCGGCTGATGTTGAGTGTGGGCCCACATTGACGCGGCGTCATAGTTTGGGTCTGACTATAAATTATTCTAATTTATCACAGTCTGGTAGCGTGCCTAGCATGGTGTGTGTGTCGGGTTTTTCTCTCATTGATTCAGATCTGTATTCCGATGGTATCGGAGTATTAGTAATATTGTGGGGGTTAAATCCTCGCGGATCTATTATTGCAAATTATCAGCGTTGAGAGTTCTTGTCCATGGTCGGATTATTCCTCGTCTCGCACAACGTGTGTCATTCAATGTGAAAGAGATGTAGGTATGTAGAGTGATGTTATAAATATGAATAGGCCCCTTTTAATTTTTGATTGTTCATCCCTTTTTCTGTCGTAATGGTATGTAGCCTCTAAAAAATTTTGAGTCATGAGCTTCACTCTAAAAAGGAGGCTACGAGTTTTGTTGTTGGTTAATAGTGTCATGTTCCTGAGGTAATTTCATAATGAAAGAGGTAATGTATGTAGATTTAAGTGAATATCTCAAAGAAAAAAAAAGGTAGTATAGTTTTGGAAACATGTCGAATATTAGCGTATTTCAAAAAAAAAAAGGCATTATAATTTTGGAAACATGTCGGATATTAGGGTATTTCAAAAAAAAAAAGGCATTATAATTTTGGAAACATGTCGAATATTAGCGCATTTCAAAAAAAAAGGCATTATAATTTTGGAAACATGTCGAATATTTCATTCTGGAGATCTGTTGACTTTTTTCTCAATTATATGGATAGAAATAGGGAATCATGGATTATCTGTCATATAACAACTTTTGTAAGATCTAAGTAAGATCTAAGGACTAAAGTATTGTCAGGATATGCAACAAGTTTTCTAAGATTGAAAGGTATGAAGTCGGCTAAAAAAAACATCAGTGGAAAGGGTGTTGATATATGAGATTAAGTCTCAGATTTAATCATTAAGTCTCAGGCTTAATAGGTGCAGTCGAATCGATATATCCATTGTTACCAGTGCATTGTTACCACAAATGATTCAAAATTATTGCGAAAGGAAAGGAATTTAATGCGAGGCAGGTCACTGACTAAGTAGAAGGGAAGGAAAGGTCGTGGACTCGAGTACTATAGCTCTCAAGGGCAATTCAAATTGTATGGTCAATTGTATGGCTCTATGTTATACGATACAATTGCTCTATGTAGTATGTTATGCGAATCGGAATCGGCGTTCTTCGTCGGTTCTCAACCTTCGATAAGTAACTCCTGCGAGTCCCCGATCCGATCGGAGTCGACTCAGCTGGCGAGTCCGAGAGTGCGATCATCTTCCTCTACAGCGATAGCAGTGTGACAGTCAGTGTAAGTATTTCCTGGTGCTGGGTGCGGACGTATGTTTGGAGCCTTCTATTGAATCTAATGTCTTCTAGTATTGAATCTGATTGCGAGAAATTTACAGAAAAATTTACAAAAGAAACTGTAGTTACAGGTGAAAAAGGCTAAAAATTTATAATATTTTTTGAAAAAAAAAACTTCTCAGATTTAAACTTTGTTCGATGAATCGATCGGCGTAAACTGAAGTTCTGAAAATTTTCGGCTCATGATTTTGTCTCTCCTTTTTGCTTTTTCTTCCTCGTGCAGTCTGTTGCCACGCGGTTATTGTCATTGAATTTGAAGTTAACAGCATGCAATAAGCGATAAGCATACTGACAATTCTCTGATCAGAATTCTATGCTCAAAATCGTTTTCACATTGTTCTCTGGTTCTCAGATTCTCAGATTGAATCAATCATTTATATTCCAGCCTGACAGGATTCCAGCCTAACAGATTATGATTGTACTAAAGCGATTCTAATTAGTAATTTGATTTTGAACAATGCTGCCAGTCAGTAATTGACTTTTTTTTTTCTTCTTCTCTGTCAGCCAGTAACTGGATTTTTTCTTCCTCTGCCAGCCAGCAATTGAATTAGTTTTTTCCTCTGCCAGCCAGCAATTGAATTAGTTTTTTCCTCTGCCAGCCAGCAATTGAATTTATTTTTCTCTGCGTAATTGATTTTTTTTTCTCATGTAAATTAGTCTGAACTTTGCTGCCAGCCAGTAATTGAATTTGTTTTCTCATGTAAATTGCAGTTTCAAATCTTTAGTTATCCTGTTTTGCCATAACTTTCCTAGTTTCTAACTTTCTTTCCGTTTTCTGATTTTTCAACTGTTGCTTTTTTTTTTTTGAATCTATTATGCAAATAATATCTGAGAATTCTCATGCAAACCAGTACTATTTTTTGCATCATGTGTCATAATGTGATGAGTGTCATCATTGTTCTGTCCATAGTAAAACTGAAGTAAGTGATTTCTCATTGAGAATCTCAATGTGATCGATCGTATACTATACCCATTACCGTGCCCTACGTTATCATATGTATTAGCTATAATTTCTTGATTAATCCATATGATTAAAATTTTTTGAATCGAAGATGACGCGAAAAGTATTGAGTTCAAAAACATTGAAAAAGATAGCTCATCGTGGCTATTTTTTGTCCTATTTGATCTCTGTGTCGTCTCTTTGCATGGGTATCATTCATGCATTAAGTCCCGGACTTAGTCCGACAAGTTTGGTCGTATCAGTGGATCTTCTCAAGTCTCAGCATGGTGAATCTGATCTTCTCAGCCGCAAGTCTAGTGAATCTAACCGATCTTTCCGGCCAAACGAATCAGATTCAGACAACGGTTTGGACCAGGCCACAGAAGTGACAGCGGAAGACCAAGTGACAGCAGAAGATCAAGTGACAGCAGAAGATCAAGTGACAGCAGAAGATCAAGTGACAGCATTAGACCGAGTGACAGCGGAAGATCAAGTGACAGCAGAAGATCAAGTGACAGCAGATGATCAAGTGACAGCAGAAGAGTCGGACCATGACCTCATAGAAGGCCAAATGCCTCAACAGGCTTTCATAGAAGGCCAAATGCCGCAACACGCTTCGGAGCAACAGGCACTTTCGGAGCCAAGTTTAGTAGTGGAAGTTACTAGTTTCAGAGGAGCTTCCAATCAACTGAGCATTACTCGCAATAATAATTCGGAACAGCAGCGGCTCCTGAGCAACACTGGAAATTCGGAACAGCAGCGGCAACTGAGTCGAAATTTGGAACAGGATGACCATGGTGCTTCAGAACAAGATGACAATGATTCTGCATTTGACAATGGTTCGGGTAACGTGAATGAGGACACAAAAGAAGAAAAAGTCCCCCATCTGATTCCCTACGACGACCTCCCAATCCTCGCAGCAGGTTGCTATTATACTACGCATACGCTACAACATTTCTCCTGTGAACCCCGCAAACACGGACCATTTCTCGTCATAGATTACGCGCAATATTCTGACTCTGGTAGTAATGATCCAGGCCATTACGGAAAATTGAATTATCTCAATACAGACGAAGAATTATTTTTACCAGATGGGAGTTATTTTGCCGGCGCACATCCTGGAGTAGGGTGCCGATGGGGATTGAAAGATTTTGCGAACATACAAATTCCAGAATATACGGGGTTCATGAAAAGAGAAAACACAGATGAAAACTACGTAAATCAAAACAAACACAAAGTCTTAGATGCAAACTATTTGAAGAAAAACTGGACGGGTAGAGTGTGGTGTGATCCGGCTTCCGAGAATTGGACATATGAGGAGGCGAGATTGAGTAAAGGATGGCCACCGTCTACTTCAAATTTCCCCTGGCATCTTATTCTCAGTACTCCGTCGAATTTGTACATGACGCCGCCGCCTTCTTTTCATCCGGAATGGGTCAGTCCAGATCCTCGGGTTAATGGCTGTTTCTTCTTCGATTCGGATTCGTATCCGGCAGCAATACCGTATGGAGTGGCGGTCATTTGCGATTCGAAGCTTAGAAGTTTTGGTGATTGGTGGCAGGTGCCGGCTTTTCCACGGGCTTTTCCACGTTCCATTCCGCATTCTTCCATGGCAGGAACTTCTTCGGAGTATTATAATTTCACGGGTGGTGGGGAGTCATCAGACTCGCAGCAGCAGGAATTTCAACAAAATCAGATCACCCCTTACAGTAGGTCGGTCTCACAGCAACAGGAACAAAGTCAGATCACCACGTACAGCAGGTCGGTCTCACAGCACCAGGAACAAAATCAGATCACCCCTTACAGCAGGACCTCCTCTTCTTCGTACAATCTGTTCAACTCGAATAGTACAACAACTCTCTCAGCTATGGGGTGGCACGATGTCTACTACGCCCCCAGAAACCGTCTTGCTTTCTGTTCACGGGGATGTCATCCAAAATATAATAGACTTGACTGGCATGATGACTATGACAATTCTTTCCCACACCAATACGGCGAAGGAAATTCGACAACACAATTCGACGCAACAATGGCGAAGAGTCAATTTGTGACTGGGGAAGAATTTTCTGAATCAGATGCTTCTTCTGGAAAAAATAAAAAATGGAGCGCGCAATACTGGCGAGGTGGACATGTGCAGAGGTTGAAAATATCCGAACAGACGGACCTTCTTTCACCGCAAGGGAATAACACGGATGCGACCACAAGCAATATTTACATTCGAAGGTTTTTCGATCTGAAATATCCTGTGGTTAGGATAATGGAATTCGA
>Ga0099797_100587_pt1 | contig 23174 bp, 13 predicted proteins | sample Uncmet_Sort48C_1_FD_89871 | JGI IMG/M metagenome (GOLD analysis project Ga0099797, IMG submission 89871) | Marine eukaryotic communities from CALCOFI LINE 67, Pacific Ocean - C012_Sort48C_1 | ecosystem: Environmental > Aquatic > Marine > Oceanic | place: Pacific Ocean: Monterey Bay | collected...
AATGGCTTCAAGGAGGCAGAGGAGTCATCGAAAAGCAGCATCTCTGGATTCCGAGTCTACCTCACCCGCTTCTGATGGCAATGCACAACGTCTCTGATGTATTCCTTGATGGCATCTATTTTGGAGGTGATATCACTGTGAGAGAGGCGTTAGAAGTCGGAAGACCTGCCATTTCACTTCCGAATCGTTATAATTTTGGTTTCACATTCGGTTACTACAAGTTGATGGACAAGGATGTTTTTGAAAAGGATACTAATTCGGGCCAGCAGCCCATCTGTCTATACGATTATCTTGTGGCCCACAATGCAACCCAGTATGTGGACCAAGCCGTCGCAGTTGCTACGAACAAAACTTTACAGTTGGAGCTGCGAGAGAAAATCCGAAAACGCTCTTTTGAAGTGATTTTCAGAGACAAACGAGCAGTCAAAGAATGGACACGCATTCTCTGGAGTATGGTGGGGGTCGAGTTAGATGAAACGTTCCTGCAAAATATGGAAATTCGAGACGAAAGGAACTGGTGACTTGATATTTGTTTCGATCATATATTGGCTTTTGCTTGGTCTTGCCGAGATGATATTGCGATCTGTTTAGATGTGTGTCGAGATAGCTTCAAAGTTTCCAAGAACTTTTGAAATGCCGTGATTTCATATGATGCGTATTGAGAAAATCGCGAGTCGCAGTTTAGGTGTTCCTCAAATTGAAAATTTGGACCCGCAAATTTGAAATGATGATTGAGTCAGGGAGTTCCGCTCTGACTGAAGGATCTGGACATAATATAGTTTCAGAAAAGGTACCGCGGGCATGTGGTAAGCGCTGCAATTTGCCATGTCGAATTTAGAGATTGTGGAATATGAGTTTTTTTCTTTTTGTGGAGTAACAACCCGATTTGGACAGATGTGAACAGATGCGAATGACCTCAAGCCGACCCCCCGTGCAACGATACCTGCTACAAAGCCTCGCACAATCATGCCGATGCCACCTGGCGTTGCGAAGCACGGTCGTGCGCCTGAAGCTCCTCCGAAAGACGAGCAAGAGGAAACGCAGGAGTCGGAACTTGCCAATGAAGAGAACACACAGCGTCGCTTGATAGAGCTTTTGGACAGTCGTGCCGTGACGATCCTGACGACCTCCCTCACAGTTTTTGTTTTGTGGGGTGACGATCTACGATTGTTAGCATTTCCAAAGTCAGCAGATTGGTGCTTTTACACTCTCTTCCTCATGGCAATGATCATATTCTTCTGTGAATTCGTGTGCAATTCCATTGTGAAGGAAGGGTACAAAGGTGGTTTTTTCTTCTGGTTGGATCTAATTGCTACGTTCTCTCTCTGGGCAGACATTCCATGGGTGTTAGCCCTTGTAGAAAGCGTTGTTGCCGGGCAAAGTGGCGCGGAAGATGACTCTGGCGCTTCGAGTTTGACGTCGTCAGTGACAACAGTGCGGACGGCACGAGCTGTTCGCCTGGTCCGCCTTATTCGGTTGGTGCGGGTTGTGAAGCTTTACAGCATGGTGCGAAAAGCAAAAGACTCTGAACTGGAGGAAAAAATAAGCAGACAAGCGCGTGATGCGGCTAACGCAAAGCAAGCAGCGTTGAAACGCGTCGAAGCAAGTCGTCTGGGAAAACTCCTTTCGGAAATGACGACTCGTCGTGTGATTGTCATGGTGCTGATGATGCTGTTTGTGATCCCATTTCTCAGTGGAAATGACCTGGATAACGCGAAAACATATGGACTGTCATTGTTATTTTGGTATGGAATGTGTGGGAATGGTGTGACTGAGATCCCATCGTCGTCACATCATCACTGTGCAGGCATCTACGAGGATGCCGCTCTCCAAGTGAACCCTGCTGGCACCAACGCGAATGGAGGAGCTTGGGGCGTGAATACGAATACCTGGGTTAATCTGGACGGTTGGAAAAACCTTGTTTTGCTGTATTCACAAGTAACACGGGAGCGAGATCTTTATCCGCCAAATCCCGCAGGCCCATCCAATGTCATAGAGCATCCGTTGTTGTGGTTACGCATTCCGAATTGGGTGCTGATGGGACAAATATCAGATATCAAAAAAGTGACAACAAAAAGAGGTTATTGGGAAGAAGACGCAAACTGTGGCCGTCTCTACAGCGACAGCTGCGAGCTACGAATCAGTGAGATCGAAGACGTCGTATATGTGCCGAGTTCATGTTCCGGAAATCTCAGCTGTAACCAAATCACATGCGTCGCCAGATTTGACAAGAGCAGTTTTTCTCGCGAAGAGGTATATCACACCACTAGTTTTTGACATAAAGGTGCATTTTCTAAGAAATTGCGCCGACAGGTCTGTGCCACGCTTTCCAAAGTCATCTTTCGAGCACGCTCACAACAAGCTGTGGCTTCCTGTTTAACAACACATGTTGAAATATCATATTCCAGGCCGCGATGTCGATGGTGCAGACGTGTTTCGTGTGTCTTTTACTCGGAACAATGGCCGTGCAGTTTCAAAACGACACACAGTCCTTGGTGATAGCGCCGATTGAAAAAATGGTAAACATAATCAAGCAGCTTGCAGAGGATCCATTGGAGCCACCCGATTTGGATTCTTTTGAGGAGGAGGAAGGTGACCCAAAGAAGAAAGGTCCGCAATTGGAAACAACCATGTTGGAGAACACTATTTTGAAAATCGGAGGATTGCTGCAGGTCGGTTTTGGCGAAGCGGGCGCGCAAATTATTGGCAAAAACATGAGCAGTGGCGACGGGGAACTCAACATCATGATGCCTGGCTGCAAAGTTCAAAGCGTTTTCGGTTTCGTCGATATTCGTGAATTCACTGACACAACGGAGTGTCTTGAGGAAGAAGTTATGGTTTTTGTGAATTCCATCGGTCACATAGTGCACAAATGCGTGCATCGTTGGTCCGGGGTTGCCAATAAGAACGTGGGCGACGCATTTTTGGTGTTGTGGAAAATTGACAACGACTATGGCAACACCCACCGGGGAGGTTCAGAAATTCCGGCGGCCAAAGTGTCTGATGTAGCAGATAGATCACTGCTCGCCTTTCTGAAAATCATATGCGAAACCAGGCGAAGTGATCGTATTCAGAACTACAGCCAACATCCCAGGATTGTACAACGCTTCGGTCGGGGTATGTACCGTGTTCGATTCGGACTAGGCTTACACGTTGGGTGGGCGATCGAAGGACCGATCGGAAGCGACTTCAAGGTGGATGCGTCCTATCTGTCTCCGCATGTCAACATTTGCATGCAACTGGAGGCGGGAACGAAAACCTACGGGTTGCCATTGCTCATGTCGGAAGGGCTATACCTTTTGCTGTCCCTAAAATCTAAGCAGCGTTGCAGAAAAATTGATGTGGTGACACTGAATGGAAAAATTCAGGGTCTCTATACGTTTCCTATGCGTCACAATATATGGGGAAATATCGCTAACAAATCGAATGAAGGAACTATGGTTTCACAGCCCGCCGCAAATAGTGGCACTTCAAAATCAGCTTCGTCGGCGACAGCGCGCGAATCCCCGGGAAAAAACAAACGACGCCAAGCGGAAAACAGTCTTGCTACAGTAGCCACACTTCTGGAGGATGAAACATTATTTACGGCGTCACAAAAGCTGAACCGTGAAATTCTCAATGATCGCAATTATGCGCCCCCTGGTCACATCATCGGAGATATCATCAAGCCAGAGGACTTGGAAGTCTCTCCCGCATTGATTGAAGCAGATGGTGCCGAGTTTCTGTTCATTATTGACAAAGACATAAACTTTCTACAGCGGGGCGTCCCGGGGTACGATACAGCTGTGGATGAAATTACAAGGGATGGGGTCAGAGGAAAATTTCGCAAAGCTCTATGGTAGATCATCCATTTGCTTTTCATCGTTTGTATTTCAAAACTCAAACCGCATAATAATTTTACAGTTTCCGGTCTTTTGAGTTTCTTGAAAAAACAGTGTCAGTTATGTTGCGTCCAAGTCATTTTTGATATCGAATGAATTTCATATAGCCATTACACCGCGGGAAGTTGGCGCTTGGCCATGGAGGCATGTGAGGAGCTCATGATAGAATATCCAGACGATTCTGCCAACGCTGCAGTTTACAACTTTATGAAGGCGTTGGATTTCGTCACGCCACCAAATTGGAAGGAAACCTACAGAAGGTCTTTCTGAGAAGCCGAACATTTTTGTGAAGATGATCGCCACACTTCCGATAGCGATCTGATTTGTTGCAGAGTCTCGTACTTGTTTCGACAGATAGTGTTCCACCCTTGGCAATAGCATACAACAATCGCCTAATACATCATGCCTCAGTTTCAGCCGTTTGAATATTGTTTCCTTTATTTTGCTACTAAAAAACGCTGGTGATGATGTACATTTTTGTAGTTCTTAATAGCCCAAACTGTTTTTCCCTTGGGAAGCTGCCAAGAGGAATGTTTTACCTTCGTAGTCTGAATGTGATGAGAGTCGATTGTGACAGTTTATGAGTGGTTGCAGATGATCGTGTTCTTCATTTTGCGCGACAAATATTTATTGTGGGCGGTGATGCGCCTATCGCAGCGTGTGTAATGTAATGTTCTGCTGGAGCATAAAAGAAAAAAGCTGAATGCAGTGGCAGTCGCGAAAAAGTGCTACTCAAATAGCATGTGACGATCCATCCAGTGAGAAGTCTCATTATTGCATTAAGGGGATTTCAGCGACAACATTTCCAGCATGACTACGCTGTGGATGCACACCAAGCGACGGCTTCGTCGCTGTTGTTTCGCGACGCGTGATGAGGACGGCACAGCGTCTGCAGGAATTATACCGGAAGCTGTGCCATCCCACAGAAGTACTCCGTTGGATGGACTCATTGAGACCGGGAAGATACAAGATAGCAGTACGAGTCTGGTATCTACAAACAGCGGTGATTCGCGTGTGACCGGTCGCTTTCCGTCGGCGTCAAGCATTACCAGCCCCAACATGATCGACCAGGTCAACGACCCAGATGATCGTGGGTTCACCCCGAGCGTCATTGATATTGGTGGACTCGACGAAGCGCGAATGAGCTTTATTGGCGATCTTGAGCAGGACTGTGGAGCAATCGTTCAGTGCCCTGCAATCATGCTGGACCCGTCGCCGAGCGTTGTAGATATCGAACCCCTCCCATCAGCATGTGCCATTGGTATGGAAGACAATCCCAATATCATTTCGCGGTCGAGCTCCAGCGCAATGAACACTCCAGAGGTTGTCAACAAAGCACGTCTGACATCACAGGAAGAGGAGCTGTGTCTGAAAGATTGCTGTCATTCTTCAAGTAAAGCAAAAGAGAAAACTGATGGTGTCTCCGCAGAAAGTATGCCAGAAGCTGGCAAGTCCACCTCGTGCTCAGATATTGTAGAGCCTTGTTTCGAATCTGAGAGTGCTGAAATTGCAACCCATCCAAGTCCTAACGACGGAGGCGATCGTGTTCACAACCTCGCGTCTTGTGGTTCCACCGCAGTCTTTCCGGCAGTTGTCAACCAAGCGGAGAAAAATCATACAGAGGGCGTATACACCACTGACAACCATAATGCTTTTGGTGCCCGTGTCAGCAAAAAGCTTGAAATTGAGTACGCAAACTGTCACGTGTTGGAGACTACATCTTCTGCAAAGTCGAATTCAGTCGATCCCGCAGCTGAGTCGGATCAAGCAAGCCATGCTATAATGCCAAGATCTGAAATCGCGACCGCAAACAGCAACTCGTGCGATACTGGCGCCGAAGAGGAAACGCCGGTGCATGCTTTGTTGCAACGCTCGCCCCAACCAGGACGCAGCATTAACCCACAACGTGAGAATGGCGTTTGTGGTGCGACTGCTGGATCGCAAAAGATCTCTGATGCAACTCCGACAATGGCGTCTGAAAAAGCGTTCAAGAGTATGACTAAGCCTGCCCGTTCAAGTCGTGCTAAGCCAATGCTGCAAACCTTGGAAGAAGCACCGTTGCTGATACCAAGCCTGGTTCGCGGGAGTGAGGCAGTCTATTCTCAATCGGCGTCCTCCTCAGCCTGTGGGGATAGATGTTGTGACAAAAGTACGAAAGCGATTGATGACTGTGGGACTGGAGATGTTCTCGAAGATCACATGCCACACACGACTGAAGCCAACTTCGACCCTATGTCAACACACCGGCCAAGCCTTGCAAGAGACACAGCGACGAATTTGTCTCCCGGTTTTCTTCCTGTGACCCTTGAAGACAGCTATCGCAAGCGAACGAGTAATATATGTGACAACAGCGTGGCTAAGATTGTCGGAGATAGTAATCAAATGCTGGAGGTGCTGAAGAAGCGCCGGATGAAACATCGTGAAAGTCTAGTCACAGAACTTGCTGCCAAATACGATGGGAATTCATGTAACAGTGGAAAAAAGCGCCCTGCTTCTGGTGGTGCCAACATCGGGAGTTGTAGCTTAGCCAGCACTCCAGGAGCTCTGGCAAGGACACCATCAGATAATTCGAACTTCTCCAATCTCAATCGTTCTTGTGGCTTTCGTGACACACCAGAAGCGTCCTCCTCACTGGGTGTCAACACGCCGAGTGAGGGTAGCAATACTTCCAGGGCTGAAACAAAGGACCAACTCCGAAACACCAGTGAGGGTGAAGAAAATGCTGGGAAAGTTTCATGTGAAGATGAAGAAACCACCGTGAGTACAAAAACCATGACCCAGGAAAAGGCCCGCGCCAACTCCTCTGTTCGCGGAATCGCAGCCCGATTTGACTCGAAGTCAAAAAGTAATTTTCTCAGTGTGCCCGATGCTGTGTTACATCGATCACAAAAGCGAGTCACGAAGATTATTCCAAAGAAAGCCAAAACCATTAGCAATTTCGACGATACAACGAGAGGTAGCATAAATCGTAGCCCAGTCAGAATCTTGCGGACAAATTCCGGCAGCAGTGTAATCCTTCAGGATAAAACGACAGAGACCGAAAAGAGCACAGAAGTCGGCTCAAATGTCTGTTTGTTGTCTTCTGGTAATATCAGATCTTCATGGCGAAATGATATGAGTGATGAGATTTCGCCACGGCCTGCCGATGCTGCGGATCCAGTTGGTCGATGGTACGAAGAAGATGGAGCCAGCCACCATGTTGACAACACAGTGAGTGACGAACGAAGTAGGGAAATTCCTGCGCATGTGCAACAATTTCACATGGCTGGATGAAAGAGGAGCATATTGTCTATTTCCACAAGCTCGATTGAAAAGGAATCGAAGCAAATATACCAGAGCCGTATTCATGATGGCGTGTTCCAATGATTTCGCGCGTAAGCGCACGATCTTCACTCCTCATTGCGCATTACGTTGTTATATACATATTGGATATTATCTCAAGGTTGCGGCGAAGCAGTCCCAGTCGGCATGCTGTCGCAATCTTGTAGTGAGATTTTCGCGTCTCCTATTTCAATTTTGGATGGAGATTTTCGCGTCCCCAAGCGGTCCCGTGAAAGGTTCACAAAGGTCCAGACCTGCCGGGGAGCCAAGGTCCGGCCCCCAAAAAAACCCCCAAAATTTCGTGTGGTGAGCTCTTGGAGATCCCAATGATAATCAGCATTCTGTCGCAGTCGTGAGTGAGATTTTCGCGTCTCCTGTTTCAATTATGGAGTGAGATTCTCGCGTCTCCAAGCGGCCCCGTGAAAGGCTAACAAAGGTCCGGACTCTGTGAGGGAATCGTTTCTGCGGTACACTGGATTGCAGCACTAGTGACATTAGAATAGTTTCACAATCTGAAGGATTGTCTGAACTGACGAGAATGAACGATAAGCCCTTGAATTAGGTTGTCTTGCAGCATTCATTTCTAGTGCAGTAGGCACTTTGGTCCTGTTTTCAGATCTATGCTCTGAAAAGAAGAGCTCCGACTATTCAACCGTAAAGGTAAGATCAGCACGAAAACAAACGAGGTAGAATTTACATGGTCTGTTTCCAAACAACTAAGGCAAGGGTTGATAGTGAATGACAGTTAGATTCTCAGAGGGTGGCTTTAGAAATTGAGTTTTGAGATTGAGTCCAGACTCTTCTGCTCCTTGCGAGCACGAGGCTTCAAGGGCATGCTTGAGTTCAAGAGCATGTTTTATGATTAGCTGTTCTCTTCGATGTACGAGTTTTCCGTTTGAGGGTGATGTTGGCCTCGCGTGATCACGCAGCAGCAGATCCTGATGCCCACAGTGCGATATTCCAGTGCTGGCGCATTTCGGATTCGAATCTGCCTCTTGGTGAGGCATTTTTGCCTGCCGAGTGATGGTCGGCTGGATATCTCTATCTTGGAGAGCCTGGGGGCGGTATTTCTTTCTACCTCCCCACGATCACGGACGCCCTGTTTTAGTACTCCATTTTCGGAGGAAAGAGTTGCGAAGGTTAATGCGGCGACTTAACATGAGAGCGAGACTGGCCAGAATCGAGACACAGTTTTCAAAGGAGTTTAGATTTTCGGACATGGCTTGGCCTGTCGTCACAAACCCAGACGCTGAAAACCGGGATCCAGCATCTGGACGGAGGCCCGGGAAGAAGAAATCCAGATGCTGAAAACCGGAAGCCGGCACATGGGTGGAGGCCTGGGAAGAAGAAACCCAGACGCTGAAAACCGGAGTCCGGCATCTGGACGGAGGCCCGGGAAGAAGAAATCCAGATGCTGAAAACCGGAAGCCAGCATATGGATGGAGGCCTGGGAAGAAGGAACCCAGACGCTGAAAACCAGAGTCCAGCATCTGGACGGAGGCCCGGGAAGAAGAAACCCAGATGCTGGAGACCGGAAATCGGCATCTGGATGGAGGCCTGGGAAGAAGAAACCCAGACGCTGAAAACCGGAGTCCAGCATCTGGACGGAGGCCCGGGAAGAAGGAATCCAGACGCTGAAGACTGGAAGTCAGCATCTGGACGGAGACCCGGGAAGAAGGTAGGCTCTACACTGGACAAACGAAAACGAAACCGGAAAAGAGACCGTGAAAGGGATAAATAAATAAACCCCAACCTGCGACCCAAAAACAACAAGACCGAACTAACAGGGATCCAACAAAACCGAGGAGGTGACGGCGGTCATTGCCGATCATCGGTTTGGCTTGTGTATGTCGGCGGACATGGCGGCGAAAGTCTCCCGCGAGGGGACGCCGTCGTACAAAGTGAAGACGGCGAGACGGTTCTCTCCTCGTTTACCGATCGAGTGGGACAGTTCTCTTCAGTTTAAAGCGAGGCGCTTCGCAATAGGGCCCAAGGACGGGGGCCTTGTTATGGATGCGGGCAAATTTCGGGACATAGTTTACAAAACCGATACGCCCGCGATGATCCCGCCGCGCCGTGCGGCCAATATTATCATAGGAGGGGGCTCGACTGACGTGAAGGCGGCCATCCTCGACGGAGGCAGGGGCGTCATCCGTGGCATTGATCCACAGAAGACCAGGACGCGGGATGTCGGTGGCAGGGGGTCGGCCGCTACGGCGCGAAAATTTGCGCGGCAGTACCGTCGTCCATATTCGGGCCTTCATCCCATCCCCCGCCACCAGGTCGGGGCCGGTCGTCGTCGCCGCCAAATTTCCCAGGCCATACCGGCGCACGTCCGCAACGGCCGCGGCGAGTCGGGGGGCCCTCGCGGCCTCTGGTCGATACCGTCCAACATGCCGGGACGCTTCTCCATAATATGATCCAAACGCCGAACAAGTCGCGGGGCGCTTCCCGTATCGCGACAGTAGCGCCGTGGCCACTGCCACGGAACGGCGTCGCCCTTGGGCACAAGCCACGACCATCGTCGTGGGCGCGCTCTCTCCGACAAACTCGAAGAAGTGAGATTTTCGTGTCTCCTATTTCTCAATCAATGCTGATTCTCAATCGGCATGTTGTCGCAATCGTGTAGTGAGGTTTTCGTGTCTTCTATTTCAATTATGGAGTGAGATTTTCGTATGCGTATACGGTCTCGTGAAGCGAGCCGTAACGGTCCAGGGGAGCCGCCAGGTCCGGCCCACAGCTCTGAGACTGAAAATTTCGTGTGGTGAGCTCTTGGAGGTCTTTCAGGAGTGCTGTAAATCGTAGTGAGAAAAAAAAGATTTAGGACGCAGATTTCGTTTCGATTTTTGGTTCACCAATGAGTTTCTCCATTGGAGGTCATTGATTACTTCACATCGCGGCTTCTTTTTCAATCCAAAACTATGTGAGGGCCTGGCAGCCGCGTGCAAGATACATATTAGGGCTTTGCAACACATTGAGCGAAATGGAGCGTCCAAGATCTGTCGTTGCCGAAGCATTTGATTATGGTCCATATTCCTTTTTTATTTCTGCAGTCTAGCAGTATTTGTGCTGCAGAAGAAGAAGTAAGGATGGAGAAATCAATTGAATAACGTGAAGCACACAGTCTACAGAGTTGAGGCCAAAGATGGGCAGGAATAAAAAGGCGAGCTCGGCCACCAGCAGCGACGGACAGTTCGAAAGTGGTCCAAAAAATGGGTTGCATGTAGGGGGTTGCGACGTGATCCGAGAAAAAAAACGAGGCAAGACGACACCCGAAGCGGGCGCCAGTGATTCGCTGGATCCGGTGAAAGAAGAACGTATTGGTGGCGTTTCTTTTTCAACCTTGTCGAAACGGTGGTTGATTCTTCTTTTAGTATCGTTGTCGGGCGCGATTTGCGCGTGGGTTGTTGGGCGTTTCCGAAATGAGGACAGTGTCAACGGACAAAATATTGGTATCGTGAATGCTGATGATTTCAGTGGATTCCATTCGACCATCTCAAGAGGAAACGGCACAAAGACAGCCAAAATCCCCATATTGAACACACCAGACCTTGAGCGAAATCTCGCGAAGTTAATTGACTATGACATTCATCGACCTGCCTTTCGCTTTAAAAAAGGAGATAAAGTTTGGTTCTTTATGGAGGAGTACAGAGACGAACAGGGCTGGAATCAGCTTTCTCAAATGGCTGTTTTTGATTCGGTGCAAGGAACTTACGGGCCTCGTTTTGGCCTTTCTGAAGGTTGGATTGCAGCAGTTGTCATGGATGTGCATTCTCCATTTTCGCGCGATGAGAATCGAACTGGTTCGTCATCTGATGAGGAAAAATTCGCTCCAGGTTCTCATCCCTCTCACTACACGATTGCTCACGCCTGGGATCATTGGGTGGATGCACAAGGAAGACTCGCCGCTCCGAGTCACGCATTGGTTGCGGAGTCCAACCGACTGCGAGCTCGCGATGAGGGTGAGCAACTGGATTGCAGAACATTCTCTCGTGCCGGTTGTTCATCTTACCGTCCTCTGATCTCGCTTATCACATTGAGATGGGGTGAACGTGAAGTGCCATCGAGCAATGAGGAGCAGTTGATTGCGACTAATCCCATGTACCTTTATGAGCTGATTGATCATGGGTTTCGCCCGTTGGTGAACCGCAATTATGAAATTTGGACTATTTTCTTGCGGCGATACCAAGATTGTGAAAACGTAGCGCGATCATTGCACTTGTGGCTTCCACGGAATCATCCAGCTCGACGCGCGCAGTTTGTAGCATCGTTCACAAATATGGTTCCAACTGGTTGGGACACGGGCTCTTACGGCTCTGCTTTTGAGAGTGGGCCCAAATCTCATAGCTGGACTGCTCCATTTTACGAGGCCGGCCCATTTTATCGTATGCTGCAAGCCTTTGAGCGTCAAGGTGTCATTCCTGCATTTCCGCATCCTGCTAGATTATATGACATCCTTGCTGGGAAGGCCTGGACCTACATGCTGGGTCTGGACAATCTCATGAACATTCCACCAACGGTTGTCGTGCCACGCGAAGCGATCTTGCGTGATCCTCGGAGGGCTGCTTCGGAAGCAAGAATCACATTGACTCGGCACAAAGAACAGCTTTTCGGGAACGAAGCTCTGGATATCGCTCTCCATCCTCGCGGTGTGATTAAGGTAGGGTATTCTTGGGAAGCGCAGGATGTGCGTCTTTTCAGTTGGGATAGCAGGACCTTTGGTTGCAGTCACGCTCTCTTCGAAATGGCGCAGGAATCTGTCATGGTGAATGACCCTCACAATGGAGTACAAAGCTCGGAAGAAGAGCCAAGCTTGGAGGAAAGTATCAGTTGGATGGGCGAAACTGGAGGTGTGTCGTCTCCTGGCAACAGACACCTCTCTCAGGATGGTTTGGATGCCATCGTGTCCAGCAAGAACGATAAGGAGGCACTGCGTTTGACGGCAATTAGTGTTCGAGGGAACAACATTGAAGGGAAGTTGGGACGGAGGTTTGGGGGCAGCCACTTCGTCAATGAGATTATGTTACAAGAGTTCATTCCCCACAATTTGGAACTTCGGCTGTACTATTTCGAGAATCAGCCGCGTATGCATTGGTGGACTCGCTACCTGAAACATGAGGGATCACGGGTGAAGTCTTTCAAGTACATGGACGACACTGCAGCAAGCAGATTTGTGAATGGTGACATGGAAGCGCTTCAAAGAATCGTGCAAGAAGCGCAAAAAATGGGGGAACGTTGGTTGTTGTGGATACGTTCGATGACTGGGCTCCTTACGGTGCCTGGCATTAGAATAGACTTTTTTGTACAATATTGGCATCGGGAGAAAGTTTTACCCAGTGCGCATGATCTTGCCAGTTATGTTCTGCCCGAATGTCCATGGTCCGATGTTGGGGAAGAGGTGTTGAAGTCAAAGTCACCCGAAAATGAGTGGACAGGTTATGATGCGTATTCTTATGATGATGACACGACGTCTCCGCCCATCTCCCCCCAACCAATCGTTTTGAATAAGTCGGAAGTCCAAGCACGAAACATATTGCAGAAGCAGGAAAGTCTTCGAAAGCGTGAGGCTCCTAAATCGTACACGTGGAAACGACGCAACGAGGCGCGATTCAAATTATGGACCATGGAACTCACAGAGTTGGGGTTCTCCATGTTTGGCAACCGCAAGGTCAAGGAGCTCGCCATGCAGAGTATTGTCAGAAACATTCTCATGAGCTGATAGATAGAAGAGGGAAAGCGTGGGTGATGGATCTCCAAGAAATTCGTCCCTGTTGAAAGGTTCACAGAAGTGTTTGTGTTTCATCCTTCAGCATTGTTAATTGGGTCTGAATGTTTGTCAAATCTGTTTCTCAGATGCTTCTCAATGTTTCCAGATCATTCCGAGCGGTTCGATGTTAGCGAGTGAGTCAAAACCCCGAAGCCTGCGTCAGTGAGGCTGTTTTTGTATTTAGAGAAACTATGTCAATGAGATTGCTTTTTCGAGTTTCAGTGAGTGTTTGGCGTGGTGTTTGTTTCGTGGGTGTGTTCTAACGTATTTTGCCAGTCAAGTATCAAGTCATAATTTATCCATTGGAAGCAGTGTTGTCGCACGTATTTGAGTCTTTTTTGCGTTGCAGCGGAAGCTTTTTTTTTGTGCGTCATACCATTGTATCGTTTGCTACCGCAGGTGTGCACGGGTGGAAGATTTCAGGAATGGGATGCATAATTGTCCTGTCACGTTCATTTCATAGCGTTTTATTCCTATCGCGCATCCAGTTGTTTTTGTAAACATGGGAAAAGGTGGGAAGGGGAAAAACAAAAACAAGGATGGCGATCGCTCAGAAAACCGAGAGGGGGGCAAAAGCAGGGATGGCGGAAGAAATAGAGACGATGCATATTCCAGTGGCAATGGCTACGGTTTCTCATCGAATTCCCAGAGCGCGAATGGTGGGAATAATTATGGTGGATCTTACGGCGGACACAACAGTTATGGTGGATCAGGCAACCAGAGCAATAGCTACGGCGGAGATGGTCGCAATGATTCCGTGAAACTGGAAAAGGAGGAGAAAAACCTGGTAGACAAAATCCGAAACAAATCCCTGATCGCAGTGTTGAACGAGCATGGTGGAACACGAGCAGCAGCTCGAGGGTCGGCAGCAATACAAGAGCTGATGCGTGGCGACATTGGCGAAGATAGTGGTGAAAATGAAGTCTGGGATGCTGTCGAAGCAATTCAATATCAGACCAACAGTACATCTTCTTTGAGTTTAATCCCTGGGATTTGTTCCCAGTTTTGAATCGGTTTGACGAAGTTTTGCTAGGCCAATTTTGCGGTCATCATCGATTCAACATTTTTGCAGGTCTCCGTCGACTCGATTTGGAACTCTGCACTCGATTATACAAACGCGGTTGGTACAAAGCGCATTATCTCTATTTATCGAATTTCCCCGATTATGATCCGTCTTCTGTCGCAAGAAAGGGACCGGGGCAGGACTTGCCTGCAGTTATGATGGTAGCTGAAAAGCCCAGCATCGCAAAAATCATCACCGAGCACCTTTCTGGGGGTCGTTATCGGACCAGACGCTGCATAAGCAGGGCTTGCCAAACTTACGAGTTCGTCCATTACTTCACGCCGGCAAGGCAGAGATGCAAAGTCATATGCACATCTGTGATTGGACACCTTTACGGTTTGTCTTTTGCAAAGTATATCAATACACACGTGCGAAATCGAAATTCTCGCACTCCTGCTATCTAACTAGGATCCAGAATAAGCCATTTTCAACAAGTGCCCATGATTGTCTCAAGTCAAAAACTCATCCTTTCAATTCAGGCAAAGAGGTTTGAAGCCGGAAGCAATGTTCTGGGCTGACACTACCAAGGAAATAGAAGACACATCACGAAAAATGAGGGTTGTGGAACACTTGCAGGAATTAGCAGGGGAATCTGAGTATCTGGCTTTGTGGCTCGATTGCGATAGAGAAGGCGAAAACATTTGTTATGAAGTAATAGGAAGCGTGCGTGAGCATTTCCCATCAGATGCCAATATCTATCGTGCTCATTTTTCGGCCATAACGGAATCGGAGATCAAGTATGCTTACGAGAATCTGCAGCGCCCCAATAAGCATATGGCCATGGCAGTAGACGCAAGACAAGAATTAGATCTCAAAGTTGGAATAGCGTTTTCGACATTGCTCAAGTGGGAGTTTCTTGAAGCAGCCAGGGCCAAATTTCCAAGGTCGGATCTAAAAATGCTCACATATGGGCCATGCCAAACGCCAACGCTGTGGTTTTGTGTGCAGAGACACAAAGAGATACAGGCGTTCAAGAAGGAACGTTGGTATCAGCCGACGTTCACCTACATGGATCTCGTATCTTCTATCAGTCCTTTTCGTGAATTTTTATTCACAAATATTGTTTCTCTGTTCACAGTTTTCCTGGCTGTCATGTATGACTTCGGTTGAGTTCATTATTACATCTGCTGAAGAGAAGAGAGTGTAGTTATTCTATGTGTGTTGTATGTGATTTCAAATTTCATATGCGTCATTTCCTTCTTGCATTCAGACCTTCAAGCAGGAACAGCAATGGTCGCAACCTCGCAATATGCCCACTGGTCGAGGAGTCACCGTGCGAGCGCAAGTGTTGAATCAATGGGATGAAAAAAAGAAATTGCGGCGCCCAGTTGGTTTAAATACAGTCCAGATGCTGAAAGCGGCATCTGCATTAGGTATGTCACCTGGTACTGCAATGAAAGTCGCCGAAGATTTGTATTCTGCGGGATATGTCTCGTACCCAAGAACGGAGTCCACAAAATATGCGGATAGTTACAATGTGACGGAGGTGTTGGAGCAGCAAGCAAAGTCTTCACAATGGGGAAAAATGGTTGGTGTATTTCTGCGACAAAACAATTACTGGATCAATCCACCTCAGGAAGGTTATGACGCCGGAGACCATCCCCCCATCACTCCATGTGGACAAATTGCCAACAAAGACGACTTCAAGAAAGTAGGAGCGTTCATTTGAATTTTTTTCTTTGTTGCATTTCGAAACTGTGCGGTCCTTCTTTTTTCAAAGCCTAATCAAGTGTGCCGCGTGACGAATATACTCGATCACTTTCCATGTTTTGACTTTCAGGTGAAACAGTGGAAGCTCTACGAATACATTTGTAGGCATTTCATCGCCACTTGTCTGGACGATTGCACGTACACGGAATATACTGTGGAGGTGCGGCTTGAGAGAGTGTCTGAGCCATTTACTTGCGTATATCATGTTGTTCATGACAGAGGATTTCTTTATGCAACGCCATGGAAAGCTGATTCATTGTCTGAGATCGTTCCTGGAGGTGATAGTGGAAATCGAAAAGGTGGCAAAAAGGGAGGGGGAAAGGATGACAACAGGCGGAAAGCCGATCCGATTTCTTCTCCTGTGCGACTTCCGAACTCGTGGGTTGTGCGTGATCTGAAAATTGTTGAGGGAAGCACAGAACCACCACAATATTTGAAAGAGTCGGAACTTGTTGCATTGATGGACAAGCACGGCATTGGAACCGATGCAAGTATGGCTGGACATATTGACAACGTCGTCACTCGAAATTATTGTATGGTATGTGGTCCTTGCACCGACGGCAGTGGCAAAGCGGGAGCCAAGATCATGGAAAAAGGTAAAGGCAAAGGCAAGACAAAGGGTGGAGAAAAGCCGGTGTCCAGACACATGGTTCCCACAGGCTTGGGTCTGGCAATACTCGATATGTTTCACCGATTGGTCCCCGACATGTGTGAACCCAAGGTACGAGGATTCATGGAAAAGCAAGTGGCACAGATTGCCGAGGGCACCAATAGCAAGGAAGTCGTGGTGCGCGAGAATCTGGAGCTATTCGAGTCTCGTTTCACTCATTTCTGGCGTAATCTCGATGAGGTGAGATTCATTCTTGATCCGAAAGGAGAATTTAAAAAGGACAAGGGCAGAGGAAAGGATAACGCCAATAACAATCGGAACAACAATGCAACTGGACACCGTATAGACTATGACGATTGGAAGGAGGACTGGAACGACTGGAAGGGTGGAAATGACTGGAATGAAAGAGACAATAACTGGAAAGATGACGGAGATTGGAAGGACGGAGACTGGAAGGAAGGAGATTGGAAAGAAGGAGACTGGAATGGTGAAGATGAGTGGTAATACTAGTGGCCGAGTCACGATAGAGGATTCTAAAAATTTCTAAGAAACATGAATTTAAGCAAACATGTGGGGGTCCATCTTTTTTATCACCGGTTGAGGGACTGTTTTCGGCTGATGTCCTCTGTGGGATAAAGCACAGCATATAGAGAGACGAAACGTGCCACAGATTCATTGAGTGTGTTCGTGCTGATATCGTGATGTTGTTGGCTGGTGTGATGTTCAATGCAACGCTGAGTGTTTTGTTCCGTCGTAATGCAATGATGATTCAAAAACTTAGTTGTTTGAGTGTGAGCGTGCATCGGGTTTGTCCTAAATTGTTCGATGTCCTGATGCAAACTAATTTTGTTCATGTGTCTTTGAGAGTCCTCGGTTATGCGTGTGTTTCTTTGGTGTCGTATGACAGTGTGCCATTTGTCGACGGGTTGTGTTGGACAAATTTAGCAAGTGTGTCTGGGCCCAAATCATCGACATATTTGAATCTGTAGCCCGGTTCGTCTGTGGTTCCTTTCGGGGGATACGGATTTCAGATAGTTCTTATCGTTTTGTGCCTAGAGGACAGGAGGTTGTCGCTAGAATTTCGAAGCTGGAAGATTGTCAAAAGACGTATTGATCCATTCATGATATTGATGTTATGTATGCAAAGACCACAGCAGTATCATCATATATGATAGCGCAAGTGGGTAGCAAAATTATTTCAAGGCAGAAACTGGTGTCTTTTGTCCCATTTTGACAAAATTTGACATGAGAGACACATGTCATGTCAATTCACAATATTGTGGATGGATTGTTTTTCTAATATTGCAGTCTATCTGACTCATTAAGCGGTATTAATAACTCTGGTGTTGCCAAACACCAAAGTAGTAAGATGGACTGCAAACCGTATTATAAGGATTCGATATTCGTTGACCAGAGCATTGATGATGGTGTCAGTTCGTTTGCTCTTGGCCTCGGAGGTGATGCGAATGTTAATGATCTCCAGAATCTATCGCGGAGGCCACGCGGTGATCTTCTGGAAGTCGATCCTGACGATTTTAAGCGCCAGGGCGGATATCAATCAAACGCTGGTAAATTTTCCAGAGAACATGTTGGTCAAGTCTGCGATGATGATTGCGGTCAAGCAGAATCTGGTGGTTTGCTCTTGACATCATTGCCAAGGAGCCCGAATGTATCTCGTGTCGTTGGTCTTTTCGAGACAGTTGCGAAACATGTGAAATACGAAAGCAAACCAATGTGGAATCCGAGCGCAAGAATTGGCGACCAGGTCGTTCTCCGAGTCGATCCAGTAGTACCTCAAAAGCTTTTGCCGAAAGGCTCGCTGAACGAGAAAAGTCTCAGTCCACTTCGGAGAAATCGACAAAGTGTGTACACGCAGTCATTTGGTGGTGAAAAATGGGCGACTCGCAAAAGTGGAGTTGCGCCAGCTTCATATCTGTTGTCTTCCGAAATGGTGAAAATACCTGCCACAAGTAGCAGGGATAAATCATCATCAAAAAGTGCAAAGAATGCAATCACCCTGCCCCTGTCCCAACCAATTTATGAAGGTTTGAACAGCAATGAGGGGAATTCATGGAACGGCAGCCTGTGTGACATGGTAAGAAAAGAGGAGCCTCTGATGAAATTTGGAGATGGTGGTTATTCCATGGCAAAGAATCGAGGACGTTATATGGCCAATTTCTTCGCTAAGATTAAAGAGTTTTCCTTGGCATATTCCGTTCTTCTTCTCGAGCTGCCACATATATTTGACACAGAAGAGGAAATGGAGCGGAAAGATCTACATCAGATTTACCTGAAAATCGTTCAATCCGCAAAACAAATAAAGAACGAGCTATTCGGATTGGAGCGTGTGACTCATATTCGTCGACAAAGTATCACATGTGGCAACAACTCAAATTTTGCGTCGCTCTTTGGATCGTTTGCATCTTCCTCGTCGTCACGCCAAAGCCAGCCGACCAACCTCATGAATAAAAGCAACAGTGATATTCGTGGTCCGGAAGCGTCTTCGCTAGCAGATATCGCAATGCGTACCCCGCAGTATTGCCGTACTGAATCTGCGCGGAGTTTCACTGAAGATTTCTTTTTGGTGCATAATAGGCTGATGGAGCTCTTCGACACATTGGAAAATCGCGAACAGGAATATCAAGAAGCAGGGATCTTCGGCATCGGCGTATCACGATCAGCAGAAGGCAAAATCGTGAACGAGTTTCTCGACAGTTGCGCAAATGCATGTCTCGACATGGAGGAAAATACGGCTCTCAATCACGAGGTCTCTGGACGTGCCCAGGGATTGTTGCGCAATTATGTATTGATGTTTGAAAGACGTCTCCGAGAATTCAAGGTGAACGGAATTCAAAGAACGGAACAAGAACTAGAGGAGAAGAAAAACGAACTGGTCGCGAGTCTCAAGAAGAGACTATCTGCTACTGCGAAAACGCAAAAGGAGAGAGACGACGAGCATTACGCGACGTTGCAGAACGCCGCTATCGCAGGCAGCGATGCAGACATTCTTGCAAGCTTGGAACATATCGCTTCACGCGTCGAAGTTTATGATGCCGAGAAAAGTCTCGCAGAGAGGCGGCGAAGCCGTCGCGATAAAGCCGAAGACCGGAAAAAAAAACGACTCGAAGACCCTCTCAATGAGGAAATGGCAAAAGACGCACAACAGACTGAGGCTCAAAGGCAAGGATCGACTCGTAACAGCACTGGAATGAAGATAGTAAATTTGAATGATATAGTAGACGCCAATGAAATGGATTTTGCTACTCTTTCAGCTGAAAACGACGAGCGAGGCATCGCCCTTTTTAATGTGGCGTCTTTGGATCCACGTTTTTCCGGTTTGAAGAAACTTTGGAGCACACAGAAAATTAAAAAAGGCGATATCGAGCAGGATTTACTAGAGAAAAAGAAGAAGACTCAAGATATTACCAGACGGTTGGAACGTCTTGTGGGAGACGAGCTGGAAGATCTGGATAAAAGTCCGATAGGCATAAAGTGGAAGACTCTGAAGCAGCAAAAACGACAAACACAGCAATACATTAACACACTTACCTCTGATGTGACATACGAGCTAAATTTTCTGCAAGCAACAAAATACAATACCAAATTACTAGCTCAAATTCGTCATGAGGAGGAACTGAAAAGCGGCACTCAAGGAAAAGCATTGAAATCGTTTCGACAAATCACGCCAGAAATGAAATTTGAAGCAGCCTGCGAAGCTTTGCGGCTTGGTTGTGATGAGTTTAATAACGTGGTGGCGGCACCCATTTGCCAAATCAATCTTGAGGACATGACATGTGTGATTGATGACGCATTGATTCGAAAGAAACTTCACGAAATGACGAATAAAACGGCGCAATGGAAAATCAACAGTCGCAAAGTGCCAAAATCTGAGGCGATGTTATTGAAGGAGGACGATATATTTCGTCTCAAAAATGAGATTTCTAATCTGGAATATCAGTTGGGTAAGCTGTTGCAGACTCTTCATAATGCACAGGAGAGTACACGCGAAGCAGAACAAGAGCTCTCCATTCTGAAAGCGAAATTGAAATTCGCAACATTACGTATTGATCTCACAGCCGACAATGAACGGGCTATGGAAGAATGTTTTGTGTTGGAACAAACCTGGAAGAAAATTGTCCTTCGTAAGAGACGCGAGGAACGAAGAAAAAAACGTTTGCCACGTTTTATGCAAGAAATCGATCCAGACGAGGGTTTGGATCCCCTCACCCGTGCAATGAATCGTGCAACTCGTAAAAACGCACAACTGAAACGTCGGAGGGAACAAAAATACATGCAACTGAAAAAGAAGATTTTTAATGCTGGCTTCAAAAAAATAGCCATGACTATGAAGAAACCTCCTGAGCTGGATTGTGAAGTGGCGCGTCGGTTTGAAACTGAGACGCAATCATTGATACGCCAAATAAACAATATTCAGAGCACTATCGATTTCTGGCGGAGTCGAATCATAGAACGTGCCAAGACGATACGGCGAAACATCAAACTCTATGGCGATGCACTGGATACCACCGAGAACATGGATGGATTGAGAAAGGATAATCGACGCGAAGATGAATTTTTGAGAAATGAACTCATTGGCGCACATACCACATTGAAACTGAAACAGGTGAACATATTCGCTGGATTTTTGAATGACATCCGAGGAAAAATTGGAGGCCTTTCGGGTGCGAAAATTGGAGATGATAATATTGCCGATCGGATTCCAAGACTGCAGGAATATTCTGAACTGGATGCAAAACATCCTTCCCGAACAGATATCGCGGGGCTGAATTTCTTCGGCAGACTCATACCACGTTCAAATCTCAGAAACATTCTGTTCGGACCGATGAGTGGTTTTACCAAAGGTGCCACACGACGTCATTCTCATCTCCTCAAGAATTTGCCGTCGGACGGGAAAAAGAACCAGAGGAACAAACTTCAACTTGATAGGACAGCGAAAACAAATGACACACATCACAAGGGATTAGACGACAATTCTGCATTGGGGCTCATACGGTTCGATGAAAATCTGGATTGGAAGAAGAGAAACGACGACCATACCAATGCAAATGGAAACTCAACACAATCGTCGGACGCGAGTGAGGATGAACGTGAGTTCGTGGCCTTTCTGGCAGCGCAACGTGCGAAAAAGCGCAACAATGGCTTTGCCAAATCCTCTTCGACCTTCAACGCAATGCGTGAAGCTGACAGAATGCGTACACGTCTGCGTGAGGCGAGGAAAAGACGACGTGAACGTGAACGAAAATTGCGAGGACGGCTTCGGTTTTGGAACGATTATCTCACCATATCAGCAGACGACGTCCTTGAAATGGTGGATGCTGAAGATGGAATCAACTATACAATACGACTTCAGGATTTGGGCTATCGTGACAGTATTCCATCAAAATATGTGCATGAACCAACGGTAGCAACAATTTCACTTTCTGTCCTTGACGAACAAAAGACGTCATGGGTTCGAGACGCTGTCGTACCAAACCCAAATTTCGGTCATGAAGTGATACCATGGGCAATGGCTGACCCAATGACTAAAGATACATCTATCACATCGTCTACGACATGCACAACATTCAAACGCCGTTTCTTTCTGGGACGTCCGTTCTGCTATGCACTTATTTTTTCGTGTAGACTTGTGGCTGGATTGCAAGACATCTTCAATCAATCATGGATAACAGCAGAGAGGACTAGTAAAAAAATGAATGGCCGTAAATCCTTGTCCGAAAAACATTCTCATCATCGTTCTGGCGGACACAGATTATCCGTTGTAGCTTTCGTTCGAAATTTGTTGAAAGAGGCACGACACGAACTCGGTCTTCTTCTGGATGCCGAACCTCAGACACCTGAATCTGATCATCTTCATCCGTCAATTTTTCCCATGAACAGCCTGACATCCCAAATAAATACCGAACAAGCATATGATACTTACCAATCGAAAAAATATGAACCAACAACATCTGCTAATATAATTATTCCGCAAAAAAACGTATTACAAGACAGTGATATCATAACGGTATTCAATGGAATTGTATCGCAACATACAGACATCCATAATAATATACATAACGAGAATGATCCATCTACCTCACAAACAAATACCGCCAACGTATTTATCCCGCCTCGTATTCAAATCATTGATGTCGATGCAATCAAGGTCCAGGCACCGGAATCCGATCCAACCACCGTATCCCCTTTTTCCGATGCAAAGATAAACAATGATAAACACATAACAGATGAGATGGTAGTCACGGACAGAGATACGGAGACACCGACTGCCAAAACAGCAATCATAAGACCGAAAATCGACTGTGAAATGACGACTCTAGATGATTGCTCGATAATCGATATGAAGGGACGATCAAATACCTTTGCCGCTAAGAATATCAACGAGAAAGCTCTTCAGATAATTCAAAAACAAAGGAATTGGGACCGTTTGTTTTCTCAAAAAAAGGGGACAGCAACCGGGAAAACTGTCGGAGACGCATCGTTGTCAGACAACGACACACGGAATGTAAAAAGTAGCAATGTCAGATGTATTCATCCGTACGGTACCACACATAGTTCGTCGCCACCATCACGACATTCTCGAAAAATGAAAAGTTATACATCAATGCCGAACCTGAAGAAACCACAGGAAAATAACAAGACCAAACGGGATGACGTTTACGGTGAAAAACTTGTGTTTTCAAAATCTGATAACGAAGCTATGGAAGAGGATTCACCGGAGGCGGCAAAAGAAAAAGCGAAGAAAACTCTTCTAGAAAAACGCGGCGCAATTAGAAGCCAGATGACGAAAATGGCGAATGTGTT
>Ga0099797_100588_pt1 | contig 23158 bp, 15 predicted proteins | sample Uncmet_Sort48C_1_FD_89871 | JGI IMG/M metagenome (GOLD analysis project Ga0099797, IMG submission 89871) | Marine eukaryotic communities from CALCOFI LINE 67, Pacific Ocean - C012_Sort48C_1 | ecosystem: Environmental > Aquatic > Marine > Oceanic | place: Pacific Ocean: Monterey Bay | collected...
GACCTCCACTGGAATTTTGAAAATTTGAATTAAGACGAACGTTTCCCGACCCACCACCAGTCATTCCACTTTGTAAAGTGAATGTCGTATTCAAATTTTTCAAAACTGGTTGAAATATTACTTGTTGACCTATTTGCGGATCTATACGCATTGCTGGAGATGTTGTTGTATTTGGTACGACGGCCTGTTGAACTTGTTGAATCCCACCTGCTGGAAAACTTTTTAGAACAGATTCAGCACTAGAAGATGTTGTCGATGTTGCTGCAGCTCCTCCAATTCCTGTCGCAATTGATGAAAACGTTTGCGAGAAATTTTTCAACCCACCGGTCGTTGACTTTGCAATATCATAAAATGTTCCCCTTATCTCTTTTGCACAAAATGTTCTGTATTGTCGTGTTTGTGTTGATTGTCCTGCTGTCGTTGATGAAGAAGAAGAAGATGACGCCACTGCTGAAGACGCCACTGCTGAAGCCGCTGCTGCTGCGCCAGCTACTCCCTCACCCGCTACTTTTACGGCACTACTACTACTTCCCAAACCTCGCCCCCCGTGCCCAAAACTACTACTACTACTACCTATCCCTCTTTCATTCAACCATCCTTCCACATCCACGACTTCTATCGGCACTTTTACCATTCTTCCATTCTCAATCTGAAATCGAACTTTAACTAAATCAAACGGATTCCCTAAAAAACTTCCTAAATAACCTGTGATCATTGCTGACCAAACTTTATACTTCACAGCACCCGGATCATCAACATCTTCAATCATAAAACCATGTACTGCAGGATAGATTCCTACTCTAATACCACCATTAATACAATCACGCATTAACGATGCTACCAATCCTGGCGCCCATAAACCTCTTATGATTCCATCTTCCATTGCAATTTTTTGAAAACAATGCCATGTATTCCTATAACATCGTTTGCTAACATCAAATCTGCTGATTCCCAATTCTCCAGCCAATTGATTCTGTGCTTGCATTCTCACTTTAACTACATCAAATGGATTCAAAATTGTAGTTGCAGTCATTGCTGCCATTGATGCTGCAAGTACTGATTTGATAAAACCTTGGAATTCTGGGTTGTTGAAAAGCGGTACTTTTTTTGGATCGCGAATTTGTCGGGGTGCACCGGGATCAATATGTGCACCAAGATAAGCGCACCCGGGATTGATGTCTTTAACTCTTTCTTCATTATCGGCGCTTTTTACACTCTGATTTTTTTCTCTGATTTTTTTCCCTTCTAAGACAGCATTTCGAATAGATGGAGCTGCGAGTTCAGCTTTACCGATATCACGTCCAGGACGAAGTGGGAGTCCAGGATCCATGTGGCTGTTTATATTACTTGTGATTCGTTTGTTTGTATTAATACAGCTATGCGGCAAATAATATTAACTTGTTAATAATCAATGTACCGACCTTACATCTACTAAAATCATTCTCTAAAAATACGAAGGAATACAACATGACTGTGTTGACACTGACTCTATTAGAGAATTTGATAACTAACTATTGTAGAATTATAGCAACACCACAGCCTCTCTTGAATAATAGACTTGGATGAGAATCGGATCCAGAAAACGACGACTGTCACAATCTGAGTCGTTCAGACAATGACCAGAAAAAAAAGACATATTTGTAAAAAAAAAAAACACATACTATAGATGATAACCTGAACAGCAAGAATTTTATTTGGAGAGATCGAAAGAATTTCTACTAACTTGCTAGAAGACGCGTACCCATCCTTTATTCCATCTATCCATAAACTTTTTGAAAAAAACTTTGGTAATAGTAAATCTTTCGTGAATAATAACGGTAGAATAGAATAGAATAACGCCACTAATGACGAACAACACAACGATATAATTCGAGTCGTTTGTGGTTGAAGGCGCATTAAACACCGAATCAGTTTTGTTCTTTCTTAATATTTCAATTATTACTCCTCCAACTTACAACGTTGTGGCACACAATACGACAATGATGCTATTACGCTGCAATTGTCACTTCAGACACCACCGGAACACGACGACACCATACAGATACCAATGTATCCTTATGCGGGAAGGATCATACATGATTTTGCAGCCCAGACTTGCGGTTTCCACGCGACAAGAACTCTTTTTCATACTCATCATACCAAGATACACACTACTCTGTCATAATGATGTTTGACTCCCCCAATAAACACATGATTACCCAGGCACCTGTCTCCCCCAGGATAATGAACTAATCGTACTTCAAAGGATGGCCATACATAAAATGACATGAAATGTGAATATAAACTTCATAGTTAAATCGTTAAGACATCGAATTCGCAACAAATTGAATTATATAGCCAAATAACTATATACCAGAATCTTTACACATAACATCACCAAAATAAAGAGATACTATATCGGATAAAACGTCCTCGCTTTTCAGAATGAAACGATCTTAAATCAGATGCTTCTCGAGCTATAAGAAATGATTGCATCCCGAATCCATCATCCCCTTTTTCGCTAACCAAATCCAAACACACCTTAATCTCCCCATTTAATTCCCAATTACTAAACCAACCAATCACTTCATTGTGTGCTCCCTCCTCGAGAATGCAAGGAATTTCTCCAGCCATTCGATATATAACGATGCATATGTTACATTGCTGCTAGCTTGGTACTACTAGATTTGCCAATATACGAGGCAATTTCATCAAGTGAGTCAAAATTTTCAATGTCAATACGCTTTCAATAGAACGCTTTTTGATTCACCAAGATTAACACCAGAACTACTGCTGCTACTACTGCAATTGACGATTGCTGCATTGTTGGGTCTCTAATCGTGACATTCCGCGGTTGGGAACTCAATATATATATAGAACAGGTTATCCAAGTCCACAAACAAGGTAAACCTCTGATCTACTTCACATAGCGGTAGCGGGGCGGAAATCACATTAATTATAGGAGCCGACAATGAATACAGTTATAATCCCTAAATCCAGACCAAGACGGGTACAGCATGTGATGTCGTATCCCTTGGGCCCAAAAGCAGGTAAACCAGATGTATTCGCCCGGTCTGGTTGGGAAGATCAAGCTTCCACACCTGGTAATGCCAACTCACCGCTACTCTTAAGCATCTGAATTCAATACAGAATCGAAATTTATATGCATCGACCAATGTTAGAAAATTATTACAACATAAATAGAATATAAACCTTCTTTTCAAGTAGTAAAAAATCAATAATTGGTTACATTAGAATCCAATCATAACGGATATTGAATTTGTGACGCGTCACAACATGAATTGGGAAACACAGGCGTTGGCTGGTGTTAGAGACTAGTCATAACATTCCGCCGCGTCATATACTTACGCGGACCACACCTGCATTTCTGATTCTATAATTTGGAACCAATAACAACTCAGAAAAACTCATAACAAAATTTCATTAGCAAATCAGATAAAACCACATTTATCACATCACAACACATCATACACTCATCTGAATCAAATTCGCTACCAATAAATTCTCCGTGAACACCATTCCCATATTGTCGCCTCTCTCTCAATCGGAGTCGCTGTAATCAGCGCTATAATTAACCCGTGGAAGTTCCTATGAAAAATCCATTAATACATTAGTAATTAAGTAACGTGAAAATGCTTTCTGAATACCAGGCGTTTGTTGAGTGTTGTGTAGTAGTTGAGTTCTGTGATCATTGTTGTCAACAGATGCAGTGTGTGTCGACGAATTTGAGGTGATGCTATTGCAACATGTCAGGTGTGTTTGTGTGGCAATTTATCAACATCTAAAAAAACTTCAGTTTGATGTAATTGTTTTTCTCCGATAGTTACTAGAGAATTAAGTTATTATCAACGCGTATATTCAGACATTGTTCATTAGTAGTACAAGCGTTAAGGATGGAATCTGATGTCTATATAAATCAATAAGTTGCAGTAAATTGAAACTGGTTTGGACCTTATATGTTAACTCCGGTAGCTAAACAAATTCTAACACGGGACGCGACAGCTTCAGCGATGGAGTTGTAAATTCAGCCGATAGATACCAGTTTTCAAAAATCAGCAAGAACAGAAGAGGAAATAAGTGGAGGAAATACGTCATGACCAGCGTCATGAGTTGGTAGTAAATCACATGGAACTTGTGTTCGGAAAATAATTTCAGTCGTGAATCATGTTTTGATCTTTTCCCTTCGAAATACCGTCGGTCTATCCAGCGCCGGGTCTCGTGTGTTGGCAAAAATAGTTGCCCTATCATCTTCCGGTAAAATTGCCGAACCATCTGGACCAAATTCGGTAGTAAAAAACTCCTTTGCTTCCTCCATAGAGTTGAATTTGTCGGTTACTTCTCCACCACGACCGAAATCTTTTCGACAATACACCAGTACAGGCCTGGATTTATCATTCGGATGATCATATAAGTGTTTATCTATTTCACGCATAAAAGAATCCGGGCCCCTTAAACTGGACCACCGGTGGGGATTTAATGTTGACCCTGGCATCCGCGTATCACCCCACATCCACGCCAAAACCAATTCTCCAATTTGCCTCTATTGTTGGACGGAAATCGGTCGCGATTCCATATGCGCTCGCGAACATTGCGCTATTTCCATTGTAGATGTTCAATTTTTTTTGTCTCACAATGACTGCAGGATTCAGATTCAGTGCTCCATGTCCAAGTTCATGCATTCCAATTTACACGTGAAGCACTGATGGTCTCTCGACTATCGAGACATTCTCAGACCCACGGGCCGATGGTCACATTTAAATGGCTTATGGCTCAGAATTTTCGCTTCCGATGCTGTGTCCCTTTTCTGAATCGGAAGAGTTTGTGATTTGCGAGAGATACATAACACCAACCAAAATACAGCTTCGGACGAAAAACAACAGGATAACTGCGCTGGGATTGCTGTGTTACATCGACAAAGTTTTTCAACAGACCCTCAACATCGGAAACATTGCCACCCCACCCCATCGGTCTGAAAAACCTTCCAACTTTTCTGGACTGTTTTCTAACGAAACTCAAGCTTTTCTGCAGAACCACCTCCCACGAACAGAACTTTGTAACCACCCCACATTCGGACGGACGCAACACCGAGAATGACACGACTGACACCATGTCACTGTGCCTGTTTCCTGCAGTAACATTTTCCCCCTCAAACATTTCAACTCTGAGAAGACTCACTTGATGATCACGCTTGACTACCAGCCTGAAGTTTGCCTGTCTTGTCGTAATCAACAATTTTTCCAAACATAACACTGACAATGGAAATAGCAAACTATGAATAAAAAATTTTTTCTGACGAGCCAAATCCGGTGGCGCTTCGCAATTCGCGCTTCGCTGAACGCGAATGCGTACCGAGAGTCTCTCGTATTGGTGGTCCAAAAGTCGAACTTCTTTGTTCGTCCATCCTTCCCACCATCTAGACACTCCCCAATACCATCCTGGACGATCTTCTTTCGTAAAATTATCATATTCCTTTTGTAGCTCATGGTTTATATAGGAATAAGGTTGAAAAAGTTCTAAACACTTTTTATCTGCAAACTTGCGTCTGTTTGGACCTGTTTTAAATTTCTCAGTTTTCAACTCCAACAACCGTTGATCGTCACCGCGGATCGTCCTATCGGTATCCAAAGGTATCAACGTAAAGTTGTCAACATTTTCGTCCAAAATTTCAGCCAATTGTTGTTTCAAATTTCCAACCGTAGTACCCTCAGTTTTCAAGACGTTTGAGTAATTCAAGCCGCTGATTTTTCTCGGTCCCCCGGGTTCTCCGACGTCAACTTCAACCTCCGTGTTTCGGAGTTGTGCTACTGTTTTACCGTCTGCATGCGCTCTTGCCATACCGGAAGCAATTGCAGTCAATACTGATCCATCTGAATGCATACCATTCGAATCTTGAATTCCCAGCTGCGGTGGTTGTGCGCCTCGCTCGTTGTATGGTGCTAGTTGCAACGCCTGCTGCGTGTGCAGAGTATCGGATGCAGGAGGTGCTGACGGAATGTATTCTTTTACTTTTGCAGTTTCCGGGATGTTTTCTTTTACAGGGATGTTTTCTTTTTCTTCTGCAGCTGGATTATTTACTGGTCCAGGTGATACTGTTTGATTGGGATGTTCTGGTTCCTGTTGTGAGTTGTGAGTTGTAGGTCCTGCAGTTGGATTAATCGGAGTAGTAATTGAAATCGGAATAGTTTCTCCTGGTTCTGCACCTTCAGGCACTGTCCAGGAAAATGGAAATTCCGTTCCTGCGCGCGGACCGTCTGCGAAAACGCCACGTACCGTTTCCCCAGGGCGTGCACCGTCAGGTATTTTCACATTACGTATCGCTTGATACTCTCGAGTAGTTGTAGGTTCTTTAGTCATTGAAATCGGAATAGTTTCTGACTGGTGATACCCTTCAGGGAGAGCAGGAGGTGCTGATGCTGTCGGATCTTCAGCCTTGCCCTCAGATTCGTTAGGTTGTTGCGCCGCTTCGACCGATTCGATCCTCTCAAATGAGGTAGGTAAGCCAGGCACAAACGAATCGATCCTCTCAAATGCGACAGCTTCTTCCAATCCATGGCTTACTTTTGGACCTTTGGGAGTATTATCCGCGATTACCTCAAAACTCGAATTCTCTAAGTTTTTGATTCTTTGGTCCATTTCTTCATCACTAAACCCTTGTTGTGGTTGTGGACCTCCGGCAGCCTGGACAGGAGCAGCACTAGGTACTTGTCGACGCTCCGCTTCCATGAAACTTTGTCTGACCTGCAGTGGTTCGTTCGTTGTTGTATGAATACCTCCTACTTCTTCACCACCACTTCCCACCTCGTTGTTCAGGATATATGCCATGCCATTAGGCATTGTTGCTGACAACACTCCCGCACTGAACACGGTGGTTGTGGATTTCTTCATGATTGATAACATTATTTTTTCTTCCTGGAGGTTCGTATTAGTTTGAGTTTGGAGTTTGAGTTTGTATGAGGCTTGGGGAGTGTATAGCGTTGAGGAAAAAATGGACGTAGATGGGTTAATTATTGTTGCTAAACTTGAAAGGAATCTAAATCGCAAGATTGCGTCTAGATTCTGAGTTCTTCAATCTTCTTGTGTGGAAGAGGAATTGTACAGGATGAATTGGAGATGGTAATTATTTCGTTGAAATACGACAATATCGGATATTGTTGTAACAACTTTTATTGGGATTAATAGAAACGTTTTGTCACGGCTTTGATCTAAAATTGATCGCAACCTATCAAAATTCTCTTGAAAAATGCAAGCACAATACGTTCAAACAAACTGGAACAATTGGTTCATGAAAATAATCAAAAACATAGTCGGAAAAGTCAGGGGCGGTCAAATGGCGTTTTTGAAATGACGATTATGATAATTCTCGCAATTATAGACTCTTTCTATGCGATCTCGCAACAACTCTTGCGTCACCACAATGCAATTTCAACATTACCACTGTTTTAATACACACAAATAGATGCACCTACCTGTTTCCAATATTGCAACACAAACATTATCACATGCCGCTATTACCGCCCGCGAGTTCGTCGCCTATTAAGTTCTTCAAAAATTCTTTCTGACGCTTATCAACTCACTCCTTTCATGCTGGCAGCTTTTTCTATCAATTTTCAGATCCGGTTGCTTTAACACCACAATCTTTTCTAACACAAAAATCCACAGCTTTTCAAATCAAAAGATGTCAACATGATGCCCTGCCAATTTCACACACCGTACTGGCTTTAACCCCTTCTCGCCCACCAACGCTCCCGTTTTTTCAGGGATTGCATTTTCATAATGACCATATTCATCATCTTTTTTGATCATAGTTTGAAATTTAGCATTCTTCGGTTTGGAAAATTTTCGATTGTTTGGACCCATGAATGACAATTTTCGATCATCATGTTTTTCCCATGCATGAACACCAAGATCTACGCTGTTTTTCAACGCAGGCGGTGTCACGATAACAGCAGCTACAGCAGAAGCCCTAGCACGAGGACATTTCGTTTTACCGCGTCCAACCGCGAGTTTGGAGAAACCGTTCGCCATTTCGATAGATTGGTTTTGTTGTTCGGTTGTTGTTAGCTTTTTTGCTAAATTCTGCAAACGAGGGAGATTGTGCTTGTTTAGAATGTCAAACCCTAATTCCTGAATGATACTACTATCGAATGGTCGATGCAACTATAGCTTGATCGATTACAATTACGTCACTTATGAATATTTCACTCTGGATCTGAAAAAGCACCCCAAAGATCGTTTCGAATATTTCACACTTGGAAAAAGTCACGCAAATTCGTCAAATTGAAAAAAGTTTGTCGACTGGCAATTCAGCAAGTCAAAGAAAAAAGTGAAAATGCTATCTTTTCAGAAGAAATATTAGGTTGCAATTGGTTGCACTTGTTGGTTGAAAAACGGAACATCAGACGTAATTTGACAACGTATTAAACCTAGTTTCTGAACTGCCACTACCCACCCTGACCAACATGATACTATTGCATACACAATGATGCCGATCCAACCTTGCCTTCATTGATCGCCTCCACATGGACTCACTCACTCCTGGACGGGTCGACAAAATCCGTCGCGCGGCGCCGGTCCTCCTGATTTTTCCGAAGAAAAAAAAACCAATAACAATTCAATTTTTACCTACTGTCATTTTGACAAACTATTACAAGATATTTCCACCTAATAACACCTACTGTTACAAATTTCAATATATACCATCCTGTTTTCACCACGATGGCTTAGAACGACACAAATCCGAAGAAGAAGCTGTTTAGTTGTATAATCCGAAAGAAAATCTAATGTCAGTTTACAAGAGAGTTAATCAATTTAATCAATTTGAGCAAACTCAAACTCTCAATAGCCATCATGCAATTCAAAATTTCTACACGAAGACCACTCAGAGATCATTATCAACTCATCGTGAAAAAAGAGAAAAAGTTTTGGAAAAGTTGATCATTTGTATAATTTACCATCTAACTACTGAACTCAATAGATTGTGTAACACAACACAATAGACCCAGGACAGGAAAATATAAAGGAACACGGATATACTACGAAAAATAGAAAGTTAGAGTTACTAATGAAGTATTTACTAATAAGAAAATAGAACAGCTACCATTTCCCCCCCACCTCCCAAAGAAAATGCAAATTCCAATTTCAAATTCCAATGTCCAAATTCCAACCAACCAATCCCACCTCCCTCATAACCTCCTATATGTTAAAACCCAATATACTCCCAGTATATTCCCCCATCTTGATATATATACTTACTATGCCCCCCCATGTTTCGCAGCAACATTTCCTTTCCCCGGACTTTTTTCCCTATGTGTTTCTGGACTTGGACTTCGACTGGGACTTGCACTCCTCGTTACAGGATTCGACACTGGTTGTGGCGCAGTCAACGCTTCTGGATTTTCTTTTCCACCTGCATCTTGTAACATTTTTCTCATTTGTGTATCACATGCTACACTCATTGGTGTTTGCATATAAATATCTTCTGCATTCACATCCGCTTTTGCTTCGAGGAGCATTTTAATACACCGCGGATGTCCACTTCTTGCTGCGAAGTGCAATGGTGTTCTTCCTAAGTGATTTTTTACTTTTACATCGGCTTTTGCATCTAGTAACATTCTACAATTCGTTGCGTTTCCATAATGTGCAGCACAGTGGATTGGGCGATTTTTCTTCTCATCTTCTCTTTCGATCATGAGATTTGCTTTCAACAACATTTTGATGATATCGAGTTTTGCATTACGTTTGACTGCTTTGAGTAATGGTGACATTGGTGGTCGTCGTTCACGTTTGAAATAGGTTGCGTTATCAGTTTGGGGACTTCCACCACGTGTATTTGGACTTCGACTAGGTGACCTACTCGGATGACCACCATGTCTTCTTGCACTACTACCATCACGATTTCTTGCTCTCCCTCTCTCTCTTCTCATTTGTGATTGAATAATTTTCCCTTCATTCTCCTTTTCCCAACGCATATATTCATTTTCATCTCTATCTAATACATCAACATCAGTTTGTTTATGATCACATAATGCTTTAATAACTTTATGATAACCACGACCGGAAGCACGGCATAATGGAGTATCACCTTCGACACCACATAAATTTGGATTTGCTTTCGCGGCGAGAAGTTTTTTGACGATGAGGATGTTGTTATTTCCGGCAGCTGTTTTTTTTTGATTTCGAAAAAACTTTTTTTAAGCGGTGAATTGAATAGCTATGTGATCAATTTCCTGTCTGACACTAGATAGTAATTCTATCACTGAAAACAACTTTGATCTCAAATTCTATTGCATACAATCAAATGATTAACAAAAACAAACAATTTCACACAACAATACACCACAATAAATTCCTATAATCTTCATTTGAAAATTGATCCCAATTCAAACAAAACTGCCATTGACAATTGAAAAATCACTGAATTACAATAACAAAAAAACCAAAAACCAAAATCAAAAAATACCCAAATGCAATGGTGTAATTTCACTATTAATTCCAAACAATCAACAAAAAAACCAAAATACCCAAATGTAATGGTGTAATTTCACTATATCGATCAACAGGATTTGGATCAACATTCATTTTAATCATTAAATCCACAACTCCTATAGCACTCTTTGTTGTTGCGACATGTAAAGGTGTTCTACCCCAATAATCACGAAAATCCATTTCTACACCTCCCATAATCATTCCTTGAGATCTCATCATATCACCTTCTCTTAAGGTTAACATCAATTCTTTTCCCATTCCTTTAAAAATAGATACACGAGCAGGAGCAGCTTTTTGTCCTGCACCACCTCCTGCACCAGCTCCTTCTTTGGAATTTGAACGTTCTTGGGACATCTTTTTTTTGGGTTTTGCAATTTTGGTGTATCTGGAGGGGGTTTTGTTGTAGTTGATTAGCTATGAGTTGTCAACTTTGAATATTTGTTCAAAATTGGTTTTCAAGTTGGATAATCCCGATGTACTGGGTCTGTTCAATGTATTCAATGGTTCAACTATCCTGTGTCCGTTCAGAATTTGCTCTGCTTCAATACTCCGATCTGCTAACTACTTCAAAATTGGGAATGAAATCTAACAATGATTTAACCACTGATATAATAATACCACTGCTACAACACTCACAAAGTTTGATATCAGATTTCTAATGTTACAATACAATTGATTTGCTAACAAATCAATCCAAAGCTTGTGATGGAATAAATTTTTGATCTCAATGTAACCTCTCAAAAGAAGGAAACTAATTGAAATAAACAAAATAAACTTCCAAAAAAGTTTGTTCAATCTCAATCGATGCCTAGTAAAAAGATTTGGGCAATAAATATGAGACGATACGTATAATTTCAAAATTTATTGTTGCCCGAGGGAACAAAAAAAAAAAAGCAAAAAAAAGTTTCTGCAAGGAGTTTTTGTGATGAAATTTGTGCAATGATTAGATTTTTCAAAATTATTGTAACACAATCACACTGACTAGTATAATATCCAATCACACAATGATGATCAGACCACTGACTCATCGATCGATCAAAACTGAAAGAGGAAAAAAAAAAGATAAACTCTACACCCAATGAATCACTCTACTATTACACTGCTACATTGCATCATTACATGCGCCAAAAACACTTCCACTCGCCATACACCCTATGAACAACTCGTGCTTCTTGTGTTTTTTCTCTACTTTCTCTACTTTCTCTACTACTACTGCCAAGATCTAGTCCGCTATCAATATTATACAAAGTGATGTCGTCGACCCTAATCACGCGCAGGGGGTTGTCAATTGCTATATTCTCAGTTCGCTGGTATATAATATGAATATATACATGTCCAATTCAATAATAACAAAAAACAGTTTTTTGGAAAAATCATACGACAACAATAGAACATCATTATCGCCGACATTTAAGGAAAACTTATACGATACTATTTTATTCATAAACTTTAAGTACGAAAATTATTGCCCGCATAAATAAGCCACTCAATCTGAATTGATTCATGGTGTGTAAAAAAATCACTAAATTTTTTCGTCAATAAAGGTGTTTCAACAGCCCTCTAGCCCGACATCTATGCCCTTTCACTATTCCTTATTAAACGATTCAGTTTGTTCAATATAATGTCTTCTTTCCGTTATTCCTTATTAAACGATTCAGTTTGTTCAATTTTCTGTTGTATATAATGCCTTCTCTCCGGTACCACATGTTCTAAAAAGAAATCTGCGACCGTTTGTGCAACTCCCAACAATGCAATAGCCGACGAAATTTGCAAGACAATCATTGCAAAACTAACTTTGAATCCCATACCTAATGAGAAGGCAACTATACGAAGACCATAAAGTCGATACATATCTTTGTGTTTGCTAGGTGTGGCGTCTTCAGGGTCATAGTACATGTTGGTGGCGTATTGATACCTGTTTTAATGTTGTTTTTTTTTTTGAAAAATTGTTTTAGCCCACCCTATATAAGAGGGTTTCATTGTTATGAGAAAAGATTGTTCAAACTTCAAGTTTGTGTCAAGTTCATTGTTTGTGTGTGACGATTATTGAACAGTAAAATCTGAAATGTCAGTTGTGTGAAGGCGTAGGTCCGTCGAGAAATTTATTGATCATCCACAACAATAACATCACAACAAACTGTATAGTTAGTGTTTACCCAATGGGAATCGTTTGATATCAGAATTAATTCAATGTTGATATAAGTTTGATTGTGTATAGATTTCATCGCATAAGTTTGTCTTAGCAACGCGTTTAAGATGAATTTTGACGTATGGTTATCAAATCATGATTGAATTGTTGATGAGGAGCTCATATGGAACCTCATGTTGGTGGCGTATTGATACCTTTTAATGTTGTTGTATTGATACAATTTTTGATATCAATAAATCCATTTTGCAACTATTCTCAAACGATAGTTAATACCGTCTCATAGTTTGATTAATCATTATACGGTCTGAATTTTGAAATCTTCCGAACAATGGTTTCCTATATATCGAGTTGTTCAACATTGCCAGCGAAAATTTTCAACTGACAAAACACAACAACTGCATTTGTAGAAATCAAAACAAATACCCACTCTTACTATCGACATTCGCACTTTCAACTTTTATAGCACATTTTTCTTCATCTAATTCGCATGCGAATATTATATTCAATATCAATATTGCACCATTCAAAGCGACCTGTGTTGGAAACAAAATTTTTTTCTTATGTGTCAAATCAAGCGTTAGTAGCTCAGTCGATTCATTTTGCATCTCATTACAGACAAATCTGATTCCAAACTTAATGTCATTCTGTTTCTGTTTCCGAACATCTTTTCCGAACATCAAACAAACACAATGAAATTTGTCGACGCAAAAACACTCCTTCCACAAAAACAACATAACAAAAACAAAACCCCAAACAAAACAAAACCCCAAAAACCTGTTCTTTGTTTAAATTTGCCATGGTTAATAAATCTTTCACTTTGTATGTATTAGCTTTTGGTTGTGGAAAACGAACTTTTCTTTTCTCATCAGTTGTAGATACATCAAGAGAAAATTTATGGAAATGTACATTTGTTTCCAGTTTGATTTCGTACCTTTTTGTTGTTGTGTTTTTTTTTGGAAATCATCTGTTTGGAATTCATCTGTTTGGAATTCATCGTATTCTTGCTGGACGATAATGCAAGCATCGTGCTCTTTTTCGAATCCATGTAGCTCTTTGAAAAACCTCGAGTCAAAGACAACAAGACCCCAAACACAAAAACAACCCAGAATACTCTTCAGGATTTATCCTTAACACTTCTGTTGTAGGACATTTATCAGCACCCATAAAATCTGGATCACATTCAGCTGGACACCATTGCCTTCGGAGACAATATCCATCTTGACATGCTGTACCTGTAGAAATTTTTTTTTTGAAAATTTTTTTCGGAGACAATATCCATCTTGACATGCTGTACCTGAAAAAAAAATTTTTTGAAAATCTTTTTTTCGCTCATTTTTTGCTCATCATCCTACGTATCATACTATCATGTTGATGTCCAGTATTTTGTATAATCAATCGAAACTGAACTTAGAGCTCAACTGTCTTTACACATTACAATGACAAAACTTCAAATTACAACGAAAAAACCACAAACTACATACTTTTCTGTTGTTGTTCATTTCCAATATCACAATCTTCTGCTTTACTACATGGATGTAATGGTGATTTACAAAAATCTGCATCCGTATTTGTATCTGTGTTGGGAAATATTTTTTGTCAATTGATTCCCCATTTTCCAAATGAAACAAAAACTTACTACAAACAAAACGAATGTTGCGTCAATCTGAAACAGCTTCATCATATTCAGACAAATGAAATGTGCAATATATAATCACGGCCCAAATATCACTCCCCCCCAAAAAAAAACCAAAACCCAAAAAACCAAATACTAGTATTTTTCTGTCCTCTTGTTATTAAAACTCTTGTTGGTAAAAATAACGCTCCAGCTTCTCCTGGATTATGTACAGCATCGTATATATCAAATGGAACTGTGTTATCTGCTGCAAATGGACTATTATGTATTTTTGCTAACACCCAACCATCTGATTTTTCATAATCCTGATACTTCTTGTTTATGAGGAAAACAATTACTGTTACATAGAAGACGACAAGGCCGAGGACTAAGTAGTAAATTAGACCTAAACGTCGGTCGAGTACGCGAACTTCTTTTACTGTATCGTATGCGAAGAGATCATCTGCATCTGGAAGTTTATTCCAGAGTGTATCGAATGCTTTCACCATTGGTTTAGTCCAAATGTTTACTCACTATAGTGCGGCGGCGTGGGGGAGTTAATATTCTTTCACCATCTTATCACTTTTAGTAATTTACATTGTATGAATCAATTGGGCTGCTTCAAACAATTACTGACAATCGTAGTTCCGTAGCTTTTTTGTTACATATATTGTTTGACAATATTAATTTGACAATTGGCCAACTGATGATTTCGCTGCATATAATAAACAAAATCAGGTCTCTGACTAAAAAAGTGGTATTCCCCTGCTTTCGAAAAAAAAGTTTAGAAGATATTGAATTTTTGTTAACCTAATACGGAACGAACACATGCTGCAATTGACAATAATTTCCCACGTACTCCTATGGCCAAACTGTTCTCCAACAAAACTTTTACCATGCACTTCTGATCAAAAGAAATTGTCACCGAAAAAACCTCTCAAGAAAAATCTAACTAAAATGAATCTATTTTTGCATGTTTTGACAATCATATTCACAATCGACGATGTGTCTAAATGACGACACACACATCATGCATACTAGTATAGACACAAATCTTTTGATATCTCACACTCATCCTAATTAACAACTAATCAACTTTTACCGATTAGCTTCATTAAAAGCCTCCTTCTGTGCCCGCATTTTCCCAACAATCTTATCTTGATACGCTTTATTAGCATCCATCACTGCTTTCGCTGCATCACCATCAACACTCGTTGCTAAACCTAGACTACCCAATCCACGTAACGATGCACTCCATGCATCCGCAACTAATGAATCAACTCTATGTACTGCTCCCAGACTCAAAAAAATATTCTTACAAACTTTCATTGCCGGCAATCCATCATCCAAAGTATTTCTCAGTGCAAAACCAAGTACACTAGCCATGTTATTGCAATTCCTAAACGACCAATCAGGCCGTCCGTATTCTTGACTCGTACCTGTCCAATCCTGAACACTCGCCTTCCAGTTACACCAGTCCTTTGTCATCTGAATTGTCATCGCACCGGTTTGGGCAAAACCTGCCATAATCTCACTAAATTGGTTCACACAATGTTCAAATAATGGACCATCGGTTTGCACAGGTGGAACTAGACCATCGGGAGTTCCGGGGAGTATAATGTATTGCACACCGGGGGTGACTTGGTTGTAGGATTTGCAAACAGGATGATTATGATACCGTGGGAGACCACGGACTGGATCTTCTTCCTCTTCTTCGGCTTCTTCTTCCCCATCACCTTTCCCATGCTTTCCTCCTTCTTCAACAAATTTCGATTCCTTCATCGCTTTAAATTTCGCAACCAAACTCACAACCTTATCATCACATTTTTCCACTGATTGCGCCATCGCTCTCGCACTCATACCATCACTTGCACTTCCATCCCCTACTGCAAAACGATTGATTTGAACATTATTTTTTGTCAACCATTTCAACCAAGCTCTTCCCCTAGGTGTATTCACCCCAGCTTCTTTCTGTTCTGGATCGAAACCGGCATGTAATGTTGTTTTAACTTTTTTTGCATCTGCAGCAACTTTGTCTATTGCGACCTTCGCTTCTTTTGTCAATCCAGCTTTGCTATCAACAACTTTCAAATTCTTTTTCAAACCATGCGGATTTGAAATAACACCATTATCTTTATGACTCTTCGATTTATGACTCAGTAACAATCCTGCAGGTGGTTCCGGTGGCTCTGGTGGTTTTGGCAATGCTGCTGAGATCAATTGCAAATCTACTTCCGCTCCTTTAACACTACCAATAAATAAAAACATTAGCAAACAGATATCACCACTACCGCCTTGACTCGGTGCCAATACCGTTGGTGTCATTGCCATCACTGCTGTTTCAGCATAAGCTGGACATGCACCTTTTTCGAAATAACCGACCTGTTTTGTTGTCATGATATGTGTAAGAAGCTGAGTAATGTTTAGAACACAATTCGCGTGTGTCTCTTGAAGAGAATTCATAAAGTCATGTCAATCATGTCTAAAATCATGTCTAAAGTCAATTCTGATTTCAACTATATCTCCACCCAACTGCAAATTCACCGTAAATTCGCTTGACACCATTTCAAAAACTACACAAAAACCCAACCAAATCACAAATCCCCAAAAACCACAAACCAAAACCACAAACAAACCACCCAAACCAAAAAAATACCCTCTGTACACACCATTTCAAAAACGACTGTCTAACATCTTCCACACTCCGCATTCCATCCTTCCCAACCATACCACCAGCAACATCATTAAACAAATGACCACAATTCAATGCAAATCCATCTGCTGCAGCACTCGCTGGCCATCCATGCAATCCAAACGGCCCACCAATACATGCTTTCCCTCTGCAGAATTCCCGATTTCTTAGCAAGTTGAAATAATCTGGAATTGGTGGAGCGGTAGGGATCAGTATAACCGGTGGAACACGGTATTGGCATGCAGAACCGCGGCAATAGAGTCCCATGAATGGTGCTGGTGGAGGGGTTCCTTGTGCCGGGTTTGGTGTTGGACCCGACATGGGAACAACTGGTGTGTCTTTGATGTCGGTAACGTCTTCATCGTCGACAACTTCTTGGACGTTGGCTTCTTCGGGATTTTTGGATTTTTTTAGAGACAGGAGAAACTTGCCGAATTTGTTTCGCAATCGGGATGCATCTACAACGACATCGCCACCTAGTTCCGCCGACAAGAATGCAGTTGCCACAAAGGCAAAGGAGTTGAAGAAAGCCAACATCGCAGCCGGTTGTTTGGCTTTCCTCTCCGTTTGACGGAGAGTTTCTAGCCCGTTTTCTATCAATCTACTCGGGCAACCTTCTCCTCCGAACTAATTTAACATTCTGACTCGCGATTATCACAAGTCCGACTTAGAAAAATCGAACTTGTGATAACATACTATGATTAAAATTACGGTTGATTTGAAATGCGGATTTTGAAATTGGTTATCATGGACTTGAGAATGAAACAATTCAAAAATTTTCTACTATCCAAAAGGAAAACTAAGTCGCTAGATCCACAACGAAGAACACACTTGCCTCATTATGCCCAAACTGCAAACGTCTCGTCAACAAACATCGTCAGTTTGGACCCCTCTCCTCCAAACTCTTATTAAATTCCCCCAAACTGCCAACCAACCCCCACAACAAAAATTTCCAATCCCTTGCCATCATCGTCAAAACTCAATCGAGTGTTTATAAATCCCCATAATACACACTGTTAACATTTTCTGAGTGTGGTGCTATATAGTTGCACTGATGCTGCTCTTCCAAACTCCACAAAAGTAGACTGTCCACTACCAACAGACTGACACTGTCCACTACTCCCTCCTAGTTTTTTTCTTTTCGTGTTTACCAGGTTAATCTTTACGTGCATATAAGATCTCAATGTGTTGTGTATCTCGGATCTAATCTGCCCCCATTATCACTGTACTATCTAAGCAAAAAAATATCAACCACCAATGAATCATTAGTAATTGTATAGATCAAAAACGCCAACTATCGCTATGCGGGTGCAAGATTACAAGATTACGATTCGTCTGTTTTTTTTTTGATCTCGTCTGTTTCATTGCAAGATTGTCAACTATATCTTATATAGCAACAACAATGTAAACTATAGAAAAACAATTCCTGTGTTCTGTTGAATATTCCCAACTCCTCAATATTGCCACTTGTTTTAAATTATACTGCATCCTATTATAATTGAAGACTCAAACATTGATTAAAATAACACCCGAAACTCTAGAAACTGATAACTAAAGCAAAGACAGAAAAAATGATGCTATGCCGATGAGACAGACATCACAAACAAAAAATTTTGTATTAATCTTTGCTAATGTCGAGATAACTTTACGACAGAGTTTGAAATTTTTTTTTCGCTGTGGTGAGAAAACAACCACTCTGAGAAACTATAGTTTTGGTATGAAAGAAACACAATCCTGTCTTAATACAGAATTGATTTGAAGTCACTATCTTCTTTGATAGATAGAAACTTTTTTTGTTCATCATTACTATATCACAATTACAGCCCTGTCTTAAAACAAGGTTATCTCTATTTTTGGACCGAATCAGATTGCAGCCCATGGTCAAAAAGACAAACATTCTTTCGGACAATTTTTTCGCTGCCTTGTGTCAAGACAATAGTTGTTCATGATTGCCGCATTACCAGTAGAATTTGATTTTGGTTTTTTCGGTGACCATTGCTATATATCGAAGGTGTTTTTCTGCATAGTTCCAAAAATCAACTGCATGCTTAGAACAACTTTTTCCAATTTCAATGTTGACAAATAGTAATTTCGATCTGACTCTATAATCAATCACAGTTTGAAATGCCCACTGATCATCAGACATATTTTTTTTTCAAATTTACGTTGGGGAAAATCATTTCCAAATTATAACAACTTTATCAGATTTCCATTTGCATAAATTTTCAGCTCGAAACGCCTCAGGCAAGCGCGTGTTGTAAATTGGCGTGTTAAAAAACTTCGAGTATTTAGTACTTTATGATTATATCTTTAATATAGGATGTGTTGATTGATGATTGATCTCATTTGCTTTAATAATCATGATTCCAAAAGAAATTCTTCCGTTGTTAGTAGCAACATTTTGAAATTTATGGCTATATTGCCAATGTGGAAAATTCTTACTTACTTCGTCGAGCAACTATATTCGAGCAATTCATTATGACTCCCACTAATAGCAACAGTATTGATAGGCACGTTTTTTTCGATCAATTCAATTATATTGATCAATGTACCGTTCAAATATTGTTGGCATTAAACAACTGCAGAAACTTCCAATTCTCAAGACACGACTGTAAAGAAACTAAAAAATCCTGCTGCCATTAGTATTATGAAAATTTCGAATTGCCGACTATATTTTTTGTGCTCGATGTTTTTGGGCTCCACTAGAAGACGCGGCAGGTAATCCTTCTGTAAATTCACCTGCGCCCGGTAAAACTTGCTCGATTCTCAGATTCTCACTGAGAGTAAAGTTTTTTTTGCGATTATATTCTTGGAAAATAAAAAGTCCACCATCATGTGAATAACGACTGTTGATACGGCTGGTGTTGGCACTTACATAAATCCCGCTGGAGAGATTATACCCACTTGCATATTCTTGCACCCGCAACACTATTATGGAATCGGATTATCCATTTCAAGAGTGTATTTCAATTAAAAAACCGATCTAGTAATATTGCACAAGAACTCAGTGCTTTAATTAACCAAATCTGCATTACTAACCTTAATGGTGTTCTATTACGTATTGGTCTTCTGTATTCGCAATATTGAAAGTTCATCACCAACCATCATTATGCTGAGTATAAGACAATATGCGACAATTATTACCATTATCGCAAGTAATATGCTGCACAAAATATTGCATCGCGATATATTTATACCATTTCGATTTCCTTCCTTTCTCTACTATTATGTACGAAATCCAATGCACTTTTAACTGCAGCCATAGCACTCCCATCACCGGCCATCAATGCAAACGATTGCCATGCATGCATAGTTTCATAAAATTCTAGCTCGACAACCGCTTTGTTAATAGAATGTTTTCTAGATTTATTACTACCAGCACCTTTTCCTCCGAACTGCTCTTTAGTACACATTTTCTGTGCTGCGGTATTACTGCTTGTCACAGTGCTATTGCCACTACTGCCACTATTGCCAACGCCACCACGCCCACTAGAACTACTACTACCAAACGATAATTTCTCCCTCAGTTTCCGCCAAAAATCAATATGATCATCGCAGAACAATTCTTTCGCACCGGATTGAATCAGTATTTTCGTTGTCCCATCTTTGAGCAAATATTTTCGCCATAAATCATAATCGATTCTTTTGATTGGATTGAGTTCAACTTGTTGAACTTCACCTGCTGCTGCTGCTGATGCCAACAACTCGTCTGTATTGCCATCAGAATATTTCCATAGATCATCACCTATATCCACCCTAAGACCTTCTTTCACCAATTTTTCTTTTCTCATTTTCTCCTTCAATTTTTTCATCTCCTCCCCCAACCATTCCATCCTTTCATCGTCTTCAGTCCATTCCACAATGTGGACATTCGTTTCTTGCTGGATTTTTTTATCCAATTCTTCTCTATGCTTTTTTATATACTGATCCATTTGTTTATCCTTCCAAAATTGAGGACCAAATAAGGGGTTTTTTGGTAATCGCCATCCCCAACCGTGATAAATTCTTGATTTAAGCCTTTTACCATCATACTTTTGGACGGCGGTAGTACTCGTTTTGGGTCTTTGAACATCATCATCTTGTCCGGAAGTTGGATTTTTTCCGTTTCCATTTGCGCCACTACTACCATTTTCGGTCCAGCTTGTGCCCGTCATACTAGTTTTTTCCCTATTTTCATCACCAGTCATCTCCGGAATAGCTCCTCCTATTGAACAATGACTTTCAACACCATCATGCAAAACATCTTCATCACCAACATCATCCTCACTCATTGCATAATGACTTAACAAATACTCACATGCGTCCTGTACTAATTTGACCGAAAATAAATCTCTTTTTTCATTCCCCACATAATTTACTTGTTCTTCACCAGGATATAAAATCGATTCTTTCCCAGTCTCTAAATTCATAAACGGTGAAATAAATACAACTTGACCTGGTGCGGGAATATTCCTGTGTAACGACCCAACCATATTACTACGACGATTTGCTCCAGCTGAACCAGCTCCAGGACCACCAGAGACCTCTTGTTTTGTATGTGTGTTTCCACCATTTCGCTGTCTTATAAAGTCAAGATACTGCTTATGATCTTCTACGATCCTATTCAACAGTAACGCCGCATGTCCACCTCCTGCGCTATCTGACCAAAACACTATTCTTGATGGTTCAATTTTTAAAGTTCCAAGTAAATAATCTGTGTATATGCTATAGAGTTCTTCAACAGAATCATCAAGAGTTTTGCATTCAAATGGTGGTTTTTTGTAGTTAGGAACGAAAAATATTAGTTTTTTAGATTCTATAGAACCTCTACCACCACCACCTTCCATAGCCTGTTTCACCACGTTGTAAGTATATGGTCGAACTGTACCAGCATTACATAACAAATATCCGCCGCCATGAATGTACATATAAACTTTGCGACTCGGGTCCTTGTTCAAGTAAAAGCGCAATTTTTCTTCGAAAATTTGTCTCTTATTACCATTCGAAAATTTATCATCAACAATCGTATATTCCTCCTCATCACCGTTGATCAACTTACTAATGGAAGTTGCGATATTTGATGAAACAACTGCTGACGTGACTGATCCAGCAACAGCACCGACGGTTGCCTTTGCACCGGAATATATCGCCGAAAGCCCCCAGGATTTTGTTGCAGAAGTGTTTTGTGCAGCGTCCAATGCTGCAGCTGCTGCTGCACGAGCTTCCTCGTCTGCTGTGATTTTTTTGATTGCAGATAAATTGATCGGATTCTTGCTGCGAAATGATGATGAAATTTTACTACTACGACATGAACTTTGATCTGTATCACTGTCGTATCTGCAGCTGTAATCCATATCGCTGTCAGCTGCGAAGATCTGATCTTGAGATATTGATCTTGATGTCTCAGAGAGAACCGAAGATTGTCTTCGAAAAGGATCATCTTCCAATGGTATTAGCCATTCCCCATGGATGTGTATTGAGTTACTGTCGTCTAACTTATTTTCTGTACTGTGTGCATCACCCGATTGATGTGTATTGTGAGTAGCGTCGCCGTTACCATTTCCGGCTGTGGATCCATCGCGGTCCATGAGCATTGGAACTTTTCCGCTCGGGTTTGTTGCACTATTCATTTCGCCTTTCAATAAATCTCCTAAAATCTGCTGCACTCCCGCTGTACTGGTGCTGTGTCCACTGTTCTGGCTTTGCATGCTAGCACTCATTTGATTTTGCTGCTGTTGATCATCAGTAGGGGTATCACCGATGTGGATAACGCTTTCTTCACTGTGACCTCGCGAGAATGACTGCTTATCCCCAGATCTAACACTCACTGTATCGGTCAAACCCTCCTCATCACGATCACTCACATCTTCAATGCCGCTGCTATCATCATTACTATCACGAGATGAGCTGATACCACCACTACTATCATCGTCTTCCATTGGTATTCGATAATCTATGTCAATACGTTGAACAATCCCACCCGGCGCAGGTAACGGTACTGAACTGGCTTTTTGCACTAATCTCCGAGCTATATCAGGTACGAATCTTGAATTGAGTAACGATGAACCCCAATTAATCGGTGTGGACACTGTTTTTTTGTTTGTTTGATTCAATGATCAATGATGAATTGAATGGACAATTTCAATGGACTTACTACCAAAGATATCACACCAAAAAAAATTTTCCATACGATAACACCTATGGTGGAAAACTATGCACCCAACAAACTTCGTTGATCCGA
>Ga0099797_100589_pt1 | contig 23144 bp, 11 predicted proteins | sample Uncmet_Sort48C_1_FD_89871 | JGI IMG/M metagenome (GOLD analysis project Ga0099797, IMG submission 89871) | Marine eukaryotic communities from CALCOFI LINE 67, Pacific Ocean - C012_Sort48C_1 | ecosystem: Environmental > Aquatic > Marine > Oceanic | place: Pacific Ocean: Monterey Bay | collected...
CTCACAGACTATGTTTGAGCATGACGCTTATCCAACGGCGGCCAATAACTATCTTTACCCAGCAGTCGTACAAATGGCCCCATCCCCGCCACCAGCGTCGTCAGTATTCCTTTCTTCTGCTGGAAATATGGACGGTCCGGCGGCTATCTACCCGCCTCCTGCTGTTGGAGGTAACTATTACGAACAGGTAGCAAGCATGATGGGAATGCCCCCCCCTCTACAACGATCAGCAATGCTTCCGCCGCCACCGCCGCCTTACTACTCGCCGTTTCAAAAGCATGTTAGCGTCGAAGGCCGCGAGGTCACTACTACTTCCATCCCAACTCACGAAGTGAATTTTGCCCCTGAGGGCTCTCGAGAAGTGCAGGGCGAGCAAGAATTACCAACGGGGCGCTCTCGTTATATCAATAAATGGAGTCCTGGGGTATTAAACGAGGAAGCATCGCCTGGGGCTGCATCGCAGTCGTTGGCAACCCCTTATTACCATATGGCTTCAAGGACGGTTAACCGCCAACAAGTTGGATCAGAGCCTTCTTCACCTAGAATGGCGGAAACTTTTGAACAAAGAATTGAAGCCATGCGTGATTATTATGAAGGGGAATTGCGTCGTTTGGAAGATATGCTAAGTGCAAGTGCAAAAGGGGATACAGCATCTTCCGGAGACTCTCCACTTTCCAGTGCAAGAGATGCCACGATCGCCTTATCAGAAGAGAATTCGCATTTACGGGGAGAACTGAACTTATTGAAGCAAAAATTTGAACAGCAGAATGTACTTTTAGAAGAACAAGCTAGTGTCAAAGTGCAACTCGCAGAAGCTGAGAGTACAATTGAAAAGTTGCACCAAGAGAGCGGGGAAGTCGAAAGTTTAGCGAAACTCAAGGAAGAAAAATTGCTGGTAGAGTCTTCCCAAGAAAAAAAAAATACCATCTATGACCTGGAAGAAGTGTTTCGGAAGAGAGAAGAAGATTTAGAAGAAAAAATTAAAACACAGACATCTCGTCTACGAACATCCGAAGCCCAAGAACGAAACTTCAAGGCAGAACTGAACAATGTAAAGAGCGAATGTGCTAGGTTGAAAGCCGAAGTAGAAAAATGGAGCACGTCCTCCAATAGGTTTAGAGTCGAACGGGATGAATATGCGTCGCAGTTAAAAGAAGCAAAACGACAAATGGAACGTGATGCTGCAAGTTTGTCGCAGGTTGAGTACCAATTACAGAAAGCACAAAGGGAACATACTAGCCAAGCCACAGAACTAGATCTCAAAGGCCGCGCTCTCCATAGTGCAACCGAAAAAGAAAAATCCTCCCAAAAAAAAATATATGATTTACGCCAAGAAAACGAAAGGCTGAAATACGCTTTAAAACAGACTGAAGCTAGAAGTAAGGATGAGTGGAACCAACAGCCACCAAGCCAACAATTTTCGCCGAAAGGGCCTACAACCTTTCACCAAGCAGATGAGCATAGCTCCGTATTCACGGGCCAGAGCTGGAACGGCGATAAAAATTTGGAATGGGGTTCAGCTGGAAAATCTCGTACTGTACCCACAAGTGGATCTCCTGCCTATCAGAACCCTTCCCCTTACTCACAACCGAGACGAAAACATTTTGAGCCAAAATCTTCTTGGGGTGGACCTTTTGACAATTATACTTTTCCTGATAAAGATATGGTGGAAGAAGATAAAGAAACCATTTTGCCAACCAAAGATTGCGTTTTGATGCCATTCGAACATAGTGGCATTGTTTCTCACGATGGCAGCATTCAGTGCAACATGAAGTTGCCGCAGGAAGCACCACCTCCGGCGGTCATAGAATCGGATCGCTTTCCTCTTGTTGAATCGGCTAATTCCACAGACGACAAATTAGTTGCGGCTGAAACGAGTCTGACGGAGAAGGAGGCTCCAGTTCCTGTAGAAAAAACTGAGCGAGATGATCCTTCCCATAGAGGGGGGACAAACCCGCCTGTTTCTGAGGCATACCCGAAGCGAGAAAAGGAACGTCTTGAAACGGTTTCTAGGTTGAAGGATGATCCTACTCAATTATTGGAGTCAGCTGCCACTCGCTTCGGTAGAGCTCAAAAACTTGCAGCAAAGCAACAGCAGTCGCAATTTGTAATAGAAGACCACAGTAATAATAGAAGTGAGGTTAGAGTTGATTACGAACAAAATTTGTACAAAGAAAGGGTTCGACGTGCCGAGCAAGCACCGTTTGCTACAGAAGCAACTTTTCGCAAACAGCGACAGCAAATGTCCAAAATAGAAGACGAACTGGTCCAACTTGGGCTTGAAAAAACTCGGCTCGAAACGAAGTTAATGCGAGTCGAAAGTGCTGCAAAAAAACGCCTTGATGCCCGTCATGAACAAAAAATGCTCGAAGCCCGCTTAATAGAAGTCAAGTCACGAAGAAGTACGCTGAGACAAAAACTGAAGAAAGTAGAAGGCAGGTGAGTCATCATTTTCTCACGAGTCTTCAAGTTTTTGTTGCCTCTCTAAATTAATTATTTACATACGTCACGTCTCCTTAGTATAATTACACTGTTCAAAATTAGTACATGCGTTTAAATCGTGACTGATAATAATTGTACTGAGAGAGACTAGGACAACTATCTATGAAGTAATCTTATCTTCCAGTACGAAAATGTTCACACTTCCTAACAGTCAAACCACCTAGATTAGGTAACTGATACTAAGTACCATTTAAAATTATGGGTTCTAGCAGCAGAGCATTATTATTGCGGCTGTTTGGCTGTTTCCCAACCTTCGGTACACGAAGCCTTCACGAGCGAATATTACTATTTCGAAGTCATCGCACAAAAACTGCCTTACATACACACGGAGTCTCATGGAAATGAAATGTTATGGACGATTTGATCAATACAGAATCAAAATTTCCCGGCCTTATAAAAGCAAATTACCTACACCGCAAACACACTCGAGACCATGGAAACAACGGACTAAGTTGAGAGGAACTTTTAAAAGTATTTAAAAAACTCGACCGTTTCAAAATGGCTGCGTCTGTAACGCCGCTGAAACTAAACACCGCAGGTATGTCTCAAGCTGAGATCGAAGACTTAGAGAGGAGGCAGAAAAAAAGAGCCGCGCAAATGCAAAAGAAATTAGAAAGTCAACAGAAAGCTGCGCGGACAAAGAGAGCGCACCGTTGGGCAATTGAGTACCAAGCAAGCAACACACTGAATGCTAAATTAGAAAAGAAACCAAGTCAAGGAATTGAAGAAGAGCGAAGACTGATGCAAGTCGAAGATACTTTATCATACGCGCGAGAGTGCAAACACCGAACATACGAATTCAGCAAATTTTTAGATTATTGGGACAAAGTTCAATTAAAATCAGATAAGGCAAAAGAACGCGCTCTAGAGCACAGCAACAAAGGGTCAGGAAAGCTTCTTAACAAAGGCTGGTATGAAGGTATGGAGATTGAAATGAGCTCACCGAATGTTATTCGAGAGTATGTTGGCCATGATCTTGGAGTTAGACATTTTTGTGTGTCTAAGGACGAAAAATTAATGTTTACCGCTAGCGATGACCACAAAATTGTAGTTTGGGATATGATTAAATGCACCCAGCTAGCAACGTTCAAAGGTCACAAAGGGTTTGTCAGCAGGTTGAAAATGATAACAGCAGTGCCCGAGAATTCGACTGTCCCGCAGCCGAAAGTGATTGTTTCCACCTCACAAGATATGTCAATAAGAAAATGGGATGCTCAGCTACGTGGGTATATAGAAGGCAACAAAACTATTACTACCATTGACAACGCCCATCATGAACCTATTCATTGTATTGACTTGAGTCTAGACGGAAACTACATTATTTCGTGCAGTTCAGATAAAACCATTAATTTATGGGAAACAAAGCGGATGCGCATGCTACATACTTATTTTGGGCATGTCGACGTCGTGACTGCTGTGTGTTTCTCTCCAGACGGAAAGGAATTTGTGTCCACTGGGGGCGCAACTGATCCGACTATTAAACAATGGGATGCGAAAGTGTATGAACGGCTTCCACAAAAAGAATGGCCACCAGAATTCGTACGCCTTAATCAAGGTTTTTTCAAGAAATTTCAGGTTCATAACGGAATGTACACAGTGTACGAAGAAAATGAGAAGAACGACGAAGTGGGCGATACAAGAGAACAGGAATCAGCCGATGTGAAAGATAGCGAAGAAAGTGGTAAAGATGATGATGAAGAGAAGAAAGAAACTCAATTCTCGCCCGACGAAATTTCAAAATCATTTAAACCGGATGTTGAAGGAATCGGAGAAGCCAGGAAACTTTGGGACTTAAGAAGAATGGAAGTTGTCGTCGACGAAGTTGCTCTCCGGGGGGGGCTTATTCGAACATTCGATATGCGAAAGTTCGGGGTCAAATGGTACGGTCACACGGGATGGGTAAATGCTGTGCAGTACTCACGGTCAGGGCGTCGTATTGCTACTGCATCTGTCGACCACACCATCAAAATATGGAAACCAAAGGACGGGACGCTGATGGCGACTCTGACAGGCCACACGGACTGGGTCATGTCAGTTTCATGGTCTCCTGATGATCGACGTATTATCAGTGGTGGCGCTGATCACTCCGTGCGGATATGGAATGTGAAGAATAGAGTGATGATTAAGGTTCTGCACGGCCATGCCGATGTTGTATACCATGCGGAGGAATTACTCAGTGGGCGTATCATGTCTTCTTCACTAGATTCGTACGTTAAAATGTGGCAAGTCAAACCATCACCACCAGATGCCCCCAAAAAACCTAAAATATCAAAAGTTGACCAATATTTTCTGGATGTTTTATGGGAAGCTCCACCAGCCATGGGAGAAAAGATTATTGAATACGTCGTCCAAAGACGAGAGGGCGCGCCTAATGCAGACAATGATGCTGAATGGGGCCATGAAGAGAGGTTGAAAGTATGTGACGAGCTGTCGTTACATATAGATGAGTTGACCCCAGGTATAAGTTATCAAATTCGAGTTTGCGCAAGAAATAAAGTGGGCATGGGCAAATGGAGCGAATACAGTCGGTGGGCTAGAACTTATGCTGCAGCTCCACTTAGGATTGGTGCTCCTGATGTAGAGACGGTAACCAAAACGACCATTGCAATATCTTGGAAACAACCCAGGGATATGGGGGCTCATATAAACCAAATTCTGGTCCAACTTCGCGGAGGGGGGATTAGAAACTTTGGGGAGGGGGAAACTTACAAGATAGATATGGCAGTTGCTCGGCAAGGTGCATTGGACGTTGCGCATGCAATTAATTCCCGTGCTAAAGAAGAAATTAAAAAAATGAAAATTAAAGAGGGCATGAAACAAATTGAAATTCGGCGGCTACGAGTGAGGAAGAAGATCCTGAAAATGGAAGTAAAAAAGAAAAGGTTGGCTTTGAAGAAAGCCAACGACGACTTAGGGGCTGGGCATGGTGCTCTTCTGGCTACAGTGATGAAAAATTTAAAGCCTGGAGTTCTATACCAATTTCGAGTTGCCGCTGTCAATCGTGTTGGGGTTAGCCCTTGGAGCCGTCCTTCCTTTTCAACGGCTACAGCGGCCACTACTCCAGAGATTGTTGAAGAATTTCGAATCACTAAAATTATGGTTCGTTCCTTTTCGTATGAGTGGACACCTCCTTATGACAGCGGTGCCATAATCAATGGGTACTATTTGCGATACAGAGAATTCGTCGCTGAGACCAACACTGTATCAGAGAAGAAAGGCACACAAGAAACCGATGGAAATGCCATTCGAACAGCCGTGCGCACTTCGAGCAATAGTATTAGTGGGGAGGTTGTAGCTGAAGCGAAAGAGTGGCAAGTCTTCAATATTTCCACAATCCAACCGCTGCAAAGATCTGTCGAGTTTTTGGAGCCAGGGACCAGGTACGAATGCCAATTTGCCGCCTCTAACAGCGAAGGTGTGGGACCTTGGTGTAAATCCATAATTGTGCGGACAGATATTTCTCCGCCAGATGCCCCAGATGCCCCATTTCCAATTCCTGCTGGTCCCACTAAAATGCGAGTACATTTTCGCCGACCTTACCATAATGGGGGCGTTGTTCGAGGCTATAAGGTTCGATGGAGACAAAATGGGCGTAACGCTTTTTCTGAAGAGAATGAGTTGCTTCTCGACGATGAAGAATGCAAAGATATATGCCCTCAAAATATTAAAAATCTCGAGTTTAAAAGAAACCAACGGTTGGGACGAGCCCGTGCAGCAACAACAACCGGTGACGGCGTCGGGGAAGATTTAGAAGGTGGGTTTAATGGGTGGCGATCATTTTTACTCTCGGAGTTACAAGCATCTACTGTTTACGAATTCATCATAGCCTCTCAAAATCAAGTTGGTTTCAGTGATTTTAGCATCCCAAGCGATGAAGTTCCTACTGACAGGGCGAAGGTACCAAATGCCATGGAAGAGCCTACCCCCCTTGAGGAAACGATGAATTCGATTGATTTGACATGGGAAGTACCATTCCATAATGGCAGCAAAATCACTTGTTTTGCTTACTGCACCATGGATGTCGCGGTCGGTGAGTTTGAGAAACCCCAAGTTTTTGAAGACTTGGACCCAGGCGTGAACAGGGGAACTGTAAATGGTCTTCGACCAGGTAAAACCTACGTGTTTCGAGTTGCTGCTGTTAATAGTGTTGGACAAGGTAAGTGGAGTGATCCGACGAAGCCTATGAAGTGCCCCACAAAAATGGAATATACTATTATTGCTCACAAACGAAAAGTAGCTCGTGATGCGAAAGAAAAAGAAGAGCGAACGAAAGAAAAGGAGAGAAAGCTGGCTGCGAAAGCGACAAATGAATCTTCGGTTTAAAGTCCGTTGCTATTTTACAGTAGATGATAGATTACACTTGACACTAGATATTGTGTAAATACTTCGTAAGTATTCATTAAGTCCGAGGTACTCAAAATAAGAACCATGCCTCTATTGGATTGCGTATTCAATGCACTTTCGCATCATACTTCGCCAACGAATCATACCGGACGACAACTTGCACTTAGTTAAGGGCACTATGGGGTGGGCGTTTCTTTTGCTTCTACACAATCCAGCCATACACTTCATCACCCTCGATTCAAACGAAAGGTATTATACAATCAAAACATAAAGAATTAATGCTGGTCATTCCCAAATATTTCTGCGATTTAACAACACCCGCCTTGTTTCCCACCTGCCCCGTCCTTTTGCATGTACCGGGCACTGTTCGTCGAGGTCACGCCAACTTTAATACCATGGGATTCGTTAGAAACATCATAAACGCCTTTTTCAATGTTTTCATAAATTTTTTCCGCTGTATTCACAAATGCACCCTCTACATTGACAGCAGTTTTTGCGGACGTCTCAAGAAATATAAGGTCGTTATCTTTGGCAAATTTTTCACCTTCCTCATACGACACAGTCCTGCGATGGTCCAAGTCCCCTTTGTTTCCAACCAACATGATCACCATATTTGATGATGCATTTTGACGTGCTTCCTCTAACCAACGCAACAAGTGGTCAAAAGTTTCTCGTCGGGTAATATCGTACACTAGAAGGGCCCCAGCGGCACCACGGTAGTACGAACGAGTGATTGATCGGAAGGACTCTTGACCTGCGGTATCCCATATCTGTAGTTTAATTTGCTTCCCGTTGATGTTAATCATACGAGCGCCGAATTCGACACCTATGGTAAGGTCATGCACAGGCTGAAATCGCTTGTCAGTAAATTGAAGCAGTAAACATGATTTACCAACGCCAGTGTCCCCAATGATGATGTATTTGAAAAGGTACGCGTAACTCATAGTTGGTTCTCGGTCACGAAAAGGTCAACAAAGTACGTCCACGATCGGCAAGTCGATAGTGACGCGTGTCTTTCAAGTCTCTCTAATTCCTTGCAACGAAAAGGAACAGCTCCGGTGTTCGCGAGACGCTGCAGTAGAATTTGCGTTCGATGGAAATGCGCGTACAATTGATCGCAAAATTGCCAACCTCCGGCCAACGAACTTCTTCCTCCACCGTGAGCGTGGACGCTCAATATCCCAATCAAACGAACGAAGAAAAACTGGAATAACACCACCACACGCACGAGTTTCCGGACAACAAGTAACAAACTAGCAACACACCATCGAATTACAAACCACGAAGAGACCTTTTCCTATTATTTCTGAGTTTTTATATATACACAGTATAGACATAAAATAATAGAATTCACACCATGACCACTCATGTATTATGGGTGCACCACCATAGAAATAACGATGTGCGTGCTTCGTTCGTAGTGTTTCTAGTCTGTTAGTTCTACATAACAATATACAATTCAGTTCAGTTCTGATCGTCATTTTGTTGTGATTGATAGATCGAGACCACCTGTTCCTAGACTAGGATCATCTACGCACTCGTGACATAGAAAAATAGAAGAAGAAGAGAGACGGAGACACAGGTCTATCACGCAATTCGAAAGTTCTACTGTATTACAACATGTATTACAATACTGTATGATTGTATCACTCTTTCCTTTCCCATGACCAGCTTGCATCCACACAAGAAGTGCGTGATCTCCTTCAACACTTTTCACTAGGTGATCTGTCACTAGATTACGAGAAGACTACTTGCTGACTGTAACAACGAACCAGAATCAGAAGAACAAAACGAATTGTCTGATTATTTAAGGATTGAAGAGAACCTCGAACGAAAGAAATGCTGTTCAATCTTGATCATCTCAGCTCGACCTTTTGTACTACGAATATATTGTAGTCTAATTAAAACATCAGTCTATGCCGTCATGCCGTCCGCACATACTAGTGGTGGTACATATCTGTCCGAAATGATCATGATGGTACAAATATAGTATTACCCTATCAAATTCAGCGAAGAACTTATGGCGAAGTGCTTCCTCTGTCAAGTTACACTTCATGCACAGAGAAACTGCAAGAAAAAGCAACTTCCACATTTTTGAACTCGACGAAATGTCACTAACACGCCCCCGCTCTCTCACCCATTTGTCTAATTATCCTCGCACGAAACTGCATTATACAAATTTACCGTTGCGACAAATTAATTTCGACGAAAAAAATGGCCACTATATTTCACCACTGGGGAATAAGCCTTGGAATGGTCGTTACCGGCTCGGTAAACACTGTCACCACCAAACTCGCTGATCTCCAAGTGGCCCAGGGAATCGACGATGGGCCTCCCAGGCCCTTCACCCATCCTTTTGTGCAAACATGGTTCATGTTTGTTGGTGAGATGCTGTGCTTGTGGACATTTAAAATGATGGTGTACCGAGCGACCAAGAGGGGAAAGCAAGAATCAGTAGATACTGCAAAGCCGTTTTCGCCTTCCATTTTCATACTTCCTGCCTGTTGTGATATGTCTGGAACTTCTATGATGTATCTTGGTTTGACTATGACGGAAGCTTCGGTTTTTCAAATGCTCCGAGGATCGGTTGTCATATTTACTGGGATATTTTCCATAATATTCATTGGACGGAAATTGTATGCTTTTCATTGGTGCGGCATGTTTCTCGTTCTCGTTGGCTGTCTGATCGTCGGTCTCGGTAGTGTCTTTGGAGAACATCATGACAACGGTTCTAGTGCCCGAAATCCTGCCTTGGGCAATACTTTTATCGTGATTGCTCAAATTTTGGCTGCCTTTCAGATGGTTGTTGAAGAAAAGTTTGTTTCTGGAAGAAATATACCAGCATTACAGGCAGTTGGTTGGGAAGGTGTGTGGGGTATGCTCTTTCTGGGCCTAGCCTTGGTGGTGATGTATTTCGTTCCCGCTTTTCCTGGCCTTGGTGACGAAGCGGCAGGGGATCATTTTGAAAATACATTTGACGCACTCGTGCAGTTTTCGCACAGTCCCGTGCTTGTGCTTGCGATCGCTGGCAATCTTTTCTCAATCGCTTTCTTCAATTATTTTGGCATATCGGTGACTAAACGAATGAGCGCTGTACACCGAATGGTTCTCGACTCGATCCGCACAATTGTTATCTGGGCATTTGGCCTCATTGTTGGCTGGGAAACTTTTCAATGGGTTCAGTTGTCAGGCTTTGTTGTTTTATTACTAGGAACGATGGTATATAACGAAGTTGTATCTCTTCACAGTCTTGGGTTTTATTATCCAACAGAAGATGAAATCAATGCCACACTTCTACCTCATGTATCCTCGAAGGACTCGTCCACCAAGTACAACACCGTGAATGACACCGACGAAGAAAATATCCCAGTCGCTGATGATTGGTTTAGTCCAAAATTAACACATTACCAACGGGGAAAACATTGAAGGTCATACATCGAAAAACAAACCGACATACTCCGAAGTGAAACACGCAATCCAGAACTTCGACATTCATATTTTTTGGTAATTTGAAAAGAGATATTTCGCCTGTCTACTTGCGCCTGGTACGATCTTTATAGAGTACCTTCAAGCTGATGATGATCTACCAATCCATCCTAAAATAAATGATGATTGCAACATGTCAAGCTATGAAGAATTCAAATGGTTAGTGTTGGTAGGGAATTTAGTGCAAACTGCATCCGGCACATTTTTATTTGTTTTATTACCATATCATATCATTGCACTCGTCTTCGTATTAACTACCTAAAGTTTTATCGCTATCACACAATCGCAAGGTGGTAGGGCCAATTGATAGATAGATACACTTGCAACTACTTGCAACATACTCGTATGAGCAAGACTAAGTTGATAGACTTGACTCAGTAGTCTAATTATTAGTTAACTAAAGAGAGCAGCATGATGAGAAAGGCCAATAACGTTGTGAAATCTCTTCACCGAACTTACTAATAAGTAAGCAGTTTGAACAATGTTGGCATGTATTTGACGATTTGAATTCATGAGATAACGAAAACGACATGCCCGCAACGCCCGCCATCATACAAGCCCAGGCTCGGTATCTGTTTTCATCGGTGGAAAACCCCCCAAAGCACTCGCAGCTTTTGTTTATGACTCCGCTAACACACTAACACACACTCCTCTTGTGTCAGAGAATAGTCTTCGTCGAAACTAAGTGGTAGACAAGCATGCCTTCGAGTAAGTTTGCCCGACTTGATTCTTGTACTGTCAATACACTACTAACATAAAATTCTTTCTATTTTTTCCAGCTGGTACAAAACAGCTAAACGGCAGCTTGCCGTTGCAACTTACATTATATTATAACGCTTACTTTTCCGTCGTCCATGCTGTTATTTTGATGTACACAACGTATTACAAGGTTCGTACATCTTCTCTTTCACTGCGAATAATTGCCTGTTAAAGCATCTAACACCTGTCCCTTTCATATTTTCTTCAGTCGACTAAAGTTCAGAATTTAGCTTTCAGACAGACTTTTTTAATGCCATTCGCTTGTATCATTTGGGTTGTCACTGAAATATCGAGAATCTGGTTCGGTTTTGATGGAAATTTGAAAGAGAAAGTGCCTCAAGTATCTGCTTTTGTCCTCTTCACTTTCTTCCCACAAATTCCTTGCGTATTATACTTGTCTTTTGGGCAGGACATATTATTCCCAATAGAGCCGCCTCTTGGTTTTATCGGTTTAGTGTTCTTGGTTTTGGAATTGTGGATGGCACGGAATGCGCTGTATACTCTTATTGACAGGCAAACCGCTGGCTTTCTTCGACTACAGCAAGAAACGGATGGAAATAAAGAAAAGTAAGTGCCCAATTTATGGTGTTCGTTTGTGCCTATAGACGCATTCGTTGTAATCCAATGGAGCTGAGGAACATTGTAGATCCTGACCGCAAATTAACGCCAGAGTTGAACACGGCACTAAACGCCATTTGTGGCAGGGGCGAACGATGATCGATCATTATCATACTGTCATATTATATGTACAAACCGCTGCCAAGTATACTTCTGAACAGCCATATATTAGTTAAAAAAATTACTCTGCACTAACTATCATAGTTTTTAAAAAATAAGTTAAGATATAGTTATTATAAATAGTATATTGGCTGTTATTTACTTAAATAAGCAAGTTTCAAAACCTAATTAATCGTCCTGTGATGAGTCTGTGATCACGCGGCATGAGCGTTTCCCCGTTTTTGTATATCTCAGATAATATCCTCCTTTTTGATTTTCCAAGCAGTGGTTTAATTGTTTTGTAGTTGACCTGGTTCTGATTTGGGAAGTATTAGGAGGGCTATCTTCTATAATATGAAATGCTGAGGAGCGGTTCGATGCGATGCCACAGGGATGTTCATCGGTATAATCTTCCTGTGATGAATCTGTAATCACGCGGCATGAGCGTTTCCCCGTGTTAAGATATAGTTATATCATATAAGCTTAACAGATTGGGACCAAAGTATCTTCATATCTTCATGCATCCACATGTAGGTGTTTTCATCGTTGAGTGCGGTAGAAGGTTATGTGCGTGTTTCTTTTATTCCCCGCGTCTCACAAATTTCCTCCCATCGGCATAAACATCATCATGTACATCATAATATTCATAATCGTATTCATTGCTGTGCTCGGTTGATTTTCCACCGGTGGGACAAAGAATGGCGACGCCACTCTTGGAAGCAGTGACCCGTAAACTAAAGCTGCAAGCTCTTGTCTAATTTGGGGGAATGCATGATAGGGGGTTACTTGGGTGCCAAAAAATACAGAAATTTTTTGCACAGGATCGTTCCAAAATTCAGTACCCAAGTTACCTTGAGCAGAGTACGATCCTATTGACCCAGCGACGCGCGCGGAGCTCGGGTCGACAATGACACTCGCACCTCCACAAGATATTCCCTGACCAGGCGCCCCGACACCTAAACTTGGATGGTGACCAGCTGAATTCAGTTTATCTGACGCATGCGTATTGAAAGCATCATCATTTAAATAATTTTTTTCCAACGAATTACAAGTCAGCAAAGCTATGGTATCTTCCGACAAGATACGCTGGCCATGCAAACTTCCACGGTTCATCAATAAACTCTGAAATTTCATGACATCTTCACAAGTGCTATAAATTGTGTTTGAATTAATTTGTTCGCGATCGACTTGTCCAATAGGTACCCTCCTTTTAGTTTCAGACGTCCGCCATCCAAGCCAAGAAGAATGCCCTTCTTCTTTTCCGGTAAAGAACAGCCCAACTTTTCCAGTGTAAGCAGGAACCGCGATGTTCTCAGCTACCGTTCGATGTTTGTTCTTCCCATCTACAAACCACCCACTTTCAAACATTTTACAGGGAGCAAAAATCGATTTATGGACTATTTGATCTAGCGACAACCCCGTCACTTTACAGGCAATGTGAGCAAATACATCTATTCCCATGCTCTTACGAAACTTACAGCCAGGTTGGTATAGCAGTGGGATCTTTGATAACTCTTCGAAATGTTTTTCATTCCCTGGGTTCAAAAACTTTGATAGCCTTGCAGCTTCCGCATCAAAGTATGCGGTAGCAACATTCGTTGATTGAAATGGCCGGCCCGCAGGAAAACCCCATGTGTGGTTCAATAAATGACGGATAAGTATTGGTGACTTCATAGGCTCTGTCGCCCATTCTCCAGCTTTTATTTTCGTTAAAGGGTACCTCAGAACTCTAAAATTTCTGAAGGACGGCAAATAGTGGTCGACGTGGTCGTCAATAGAAATTTTTCCAGCGTCGACCAAACTTAAGCAAGCCGCAGTTACCATTACTTGCCCCATTTCACGTAGAGAGAAAAACGTGTCTGTTGAGTAGGAACCAAATGCTTCTTTGTAAATCAGTTTATTTTCATGGCATATCGAGATTACTGCTCCAGGCATTTGAGACACGGATATATACTGATCGGCCCAGGTTTTGATTTGTTCTAGGGTTTCTGGGGCCATACCGGCAGCCTCTTGTGCCTGTTGTTGTTCACTTCGCACTGCACGGTCGTTCTTCCGTTCCTTATCAGATGAGCCAAAGTATTGCATCCCCAATGCACCCGTCAAAATAGCCCAGGTAAAGGGGGATAAACCAAAGAACTTCGAATGCAAGAGACTTTGTTGTGGACTCCGCCCAGCTGAGACGCCCTGAACGACCGTTGGATCGCCAACCAGTTGCGAAGGTCGTGTGCTTTCAGACTGGCTTTCGCCATCATTTGCCGGAACCATCAGTCGGAGGGTGAAAATTGTGGAGTGTTTGCCCTACTTATTATGTAGAGGGAGCTTCCCCTGGTTTCGTTAGACTGCAACATGATGTCTTTGATCGTTGAGGCTTCGCAAAAGTCAAATGGTGGTTCGTACAGCAAGGTCGCTGAAGGTGAGTGGACAAACCGGTTTTATATGTCGCGGCCGACCGTTGTTGTATGGTCCTTAAACTACACGGATATGATACAATAAATACTATGTTGATAATGGTGGTTGATATTTCAGTAAGGATATCCAAGGAAATTTGATCCAAAAAATGTCGTCACGATGCTGGCTGGTGTCTTGTAGATAGTATGTAGTTAGTAGAAGATGATCATACTATTTATCTCCCTGGTGCAGGAATACTTTTTGGACACATGCATTTATGCGCTTCTTGCAGCACAACGTTGCTTGCCAAAGAAAGCAAGGCACAGCCCGTGGCTCTTGTGCCTGCATCGAAGGCTTTCTTCAAATTACCTTTGATCTCATCGCTACCAATGTTAGCCATGCACTTGTCGAGAATCTCTTGTGGCATTTTTTCTGCTTTTTGGAACTGGGCACAGTCTGGTTTGTCGCACTTCTCCCCTTTCGATTTCGTCTTTTCCAATTGTTGCGCCTTCTTCACGATTTTTTTTTCGTTCTCTCTAAATTCGGCTGGGGTTAACTTAGTCTTTAGAGTAGCCCGTGCCTTTTTCGCTATTTCATCGATAGTTCCTTCGCCTAAATTGGCCCCAGTAGATAGAGCTTCGACAATTTCATCCTTCTCCACATCTTTCGCAACCTCTTCGCGTTCGTGTGCAGCTTCTTCTTTCTTCTTTTCATTGTACACCATGTTCGCTTCCTGCAATTGCGCTGCAGCTCGAAGCTTGCCATTCGTGTTAGCTACTTTTTTTGCCATTACATCAGACTTTGCCCAATCGGCGCAAATACACTGGTATAGTTTTTCGCCCCCTTTAACATACTTTTCGTCTCCAGGAGTCGCGACGTGCTTCAGTTTCGGACAGCCTCTAGAAAAATGAGCATTTGGCAAACCAAACATAGCATCAACCGGGTGTAATTTACTGCCTTCTATGCCTCGGTTATCGTACAGGCAGCGATAAATTTTCAAAATGGTGCGCTGGGCATCACGTTTTTTCATCTTTTCCAAAATATCTTCAATTTGCTTTTGCTTCATGAGAAGACCTTGCTCTTCTTTCGTTGGACATCCAGCTCTGCGACCGCGACAATCGTAAATCTTAGTTTTCACGGCGTCTAGATCTTGCTTGTACTCAACAATCATTTGTACCAAGAGGGCACGACGCCTATTCACCTCTTGTTGAAGGCGGTCCTTTTCGAATATAATTGTTTCAGCGCAGCCAACTTCGAACTCATTGGGTCTAGCCCGGCATTTGGCTAATTTCTCGTCATCTTTCAAGATTTCGTTCTCTAAAATGAATATTTGGTCCTCTTTCTTGCAGATAGTGCATACTTCGTCCCCAGGTGCACCACTACCGCCAAGGGAGTGTTCCCGGGCCTTATACTCTCTTTCAAGCGCCTTGGTGCCTTCTTCAAGTTTGCTGCGCATAATTTTGAGCCGGTTGAGTTGTGCACTAATATCAATAGTAACGCCACCAGGAGTCTTCCCAAGTCCTTTCATTCGTGCCTTCGCAGCTTCTTCGGCAGCTTTTTTTCTCAACTCTTCCTTTTTCTTAATTTCTTCGTGAAAACCTGACAGCTTTCCATGCAACATTTTTTCGAGCTTTTCAACTTCTTCTGCTTTCTTCTTATGATCTTGCTCTTTGCGCGTTTGTTCTTCTATTTCCCACCTGCTTTCGTGTGTATAACGACGTTGCGCGTCTAACAGAGCCTTTGATAGCCGTTTGTGTTCTTCCTCCAATTTGATCCACTCGGAGTCAGTTTTGTGCCAATGGTTCTTGTCGACTACCGAAACAGTGATCCTGCTATCGGATCCGAGCAATTGTCTTCTGGCTTCATTACTTCTATCTAGACTTTTATGGTATGGGGCACATTTGTAATCGCACACACCGTTTGGTAGCACAGGATTCGGTGCGTTGTGCGCTTTAGGGTGTATTAGGTACCTCTCAGGCCCTTGTACACCGCAACAGCATTTCATATGCAGTTTGACCGACTTGTCGGTGACCTTCTCAAAATGACTATGGTCGACGCCGAAACGGTCTAGCTTCCAGCTGGACCCCTCTAACGGGTCTTGTACTTCAAATTGCAGCGATTGTTGGACTAAAGTGCCAGGAGGACAATCATTTTCTGCGGAGGCAACAACCAGAACACCCAGTAAGAGAATGTAATTAAACATAGTCAACAGGTACATTTTCTGCTCGAGTCTGCATCGCTGAGTTTGCGCCAAACTTTTGATAAGTGTGCCACTGTGGGGAGGAACGTCTGCACGAGTTGTCACACAAGCGAAACAAAAGACAAGAGGAATCTCTTTTTTTCTTTTGTTCATGGATAGACTATTAACACTGTGAGTCTATGAAGTAAAATACTTACACTGGAATAACAGCCAGCCCCCCCCCCCCTCTTTTAGATGAATAAATGAGAAACTTCGTTTTTCATTTTCTACCCTATGACGGTGTATATCAAATTATATACAGGGAAGTGTCTGTCTGTTTGACAGGGCCACCCAATATTGTATCAGTCAGTTTGTTCTCTCTGCAAGAAAAAACTGAAAAACACCCCCACAACAAGAACCGAATCGCCGCTATTGATATGCTCTTTTAACTAATAAGTAATAAGGAAGCTATCATCATGTTTATTCACAACACATCACCACAACCACACACGGCTACACAGCTGACAAAACAAAAAACAGCAGAAACGCAGAACATAAGAGCAGCATAGCCGTATGGACACAGTAGTCGGTCGAAAAGGAAGACTGCTTTGAGCTATTAATCTCTCGAAAGCGAAAGGGGGGGGCGGAGAATAGCGTTTGAACTCGTATTCTACCTAGTCAACACGAAAAATATGTACCAAGCACACAGGATAATACTTTGGTCAACCGACTCGCCAATGCACTTCCAATGTGAGGTAACGTCGGTGTATGCGTCCGCGTTGAGAATCATACAGTTTCCGAGCGGTCATAGACGCGCACTCTCAACTTTACAGGAAGGCCTTGGAGATATCCTTTGTCTCCCGTAGGAAACAATGCGCCGCATGAATGGTTCTATTCCGTTGATTTTAGTGTTCATCACCGCAATACAAACCTTGATTTTTTCTTGCTCCGCGGCACACTTGAAAAGTGCAAACAATACTCGTAGTTTGGAGTTCCTCAAAGATATAGAAGACGTTGCGAACGAAGCCAATGCAGGGGTTACCAAGGAAGAAGAAAAACTCCAAGAGCGTGCCAACTTCACCGAAAAGGTGGCGGAATTGAAAGAGGAAGTCGCGGATAGACTCAGAGACGAAGCGAAGGAAGAAGAGGTTGACTCTGCATCTCTCGAGGCAGTTGCCGAGAGTTCTATGCCAACAAAGGATTTCTTCGTAGGAGCACCGAATGGCGTAGGTTCATGGAAAAAACCTGTGGACTATATGATTGACCATGCCCCCAAAAAAATCGCATGGCAAAAACTCTCCGACCGTACGAAATTGGGGGCTATATCCTATCCGACCCCTGTTGAGGGTGTTTTAGTTACAATCTACAATCCACGACCTGACCGTTTGTGGACAGTATGGGACTATAGCCGTATTGCACAGGCAATCAATCAAGTTGGTGTAGACTCGAGTGTTCCGATGGACAAAACAACCCGGTGCTTTTGTAAATTAGTGGCTCAACCTACTATGAAAAACCATCCAAGGTGTGTATGTACACACCCAAGCATAAAGCAACCTGAGAAGGTGAAGACACCACTGCCGAAAAAGACATTAAAGAAGGAAATAAAGGCCGCTAGCGAAGAGGATCTCAAAGCTCATATAGCTCAAAGTAAACAGAGAGCGTCAGAAGCGAGAGTAAAGAAGGCAGCTAGTGCAGAGAGAGGGTTACACTTGTTGCAACATCGCTTGAAACAACATCGGGAAGATGTTTACGAGCATCGACAAAACCGTTTGCAAAATGAGTTGTCCTCGCTCAATAGTCATGGTTCGAAGTTTATTTTGCAAGACATAGACGAATCAAGGAAAGCATACCAAAGTATGAAGACGGGAATAGCCCCTTCGCCCCCGAAAGCTCTTCTTGTCCGGGATATTCAAGCTGCAGAAGCCGAAACGCGGACTTTGCTAGCTGCTCTATCGATGCAGCGAAGCGAAGTTTTGGCGCGAATCAGGGAATATGCTCGATTAAATAGCATGGCGGAAGTGGACCTCCGCGCTGCTGGCGACTCAGCACAATTCTTGGCACATATCGTACACAAGAAGGCGAAAGCGTTAACTAAGAAGTTTATGAGAGAGACGCCTGTAAATATCAGCAAGGCCCTGCCAGAAGTGTTAGGCTCTATCGACGAAGAAACGAGACCGGTAGTTATGGCTTGGTTGGCTCAGAAACAGAAGGAGTCGTGGGAAGAGCAGGTGAACAAAACTCGAGGTCGCCTTGAACATTTAGAGCAAATGCTCAACGCAAAAGAGGAAGAGTTTGAACGCAATAAAGCTATGGAACAGTTTTCTCAAGCTTCCGTTCAATTGGAACAAATTGGTGATTATAAAGAGGGTTTCCCTGGTATCGAATCAAACCTTTACGTTGTTTCAGGTATAAATCAAATGTCTTTGATCGACGACTTAAAGCGTGACAACGCTATCAATAATAGTGTTTCTGCTTCTAGATTGCAGCGACAACGGCGACACCTGTTAGTTAAGCGCGGAGGAGGCTGCTTGTGTTAAATGCTCGTGTTTAGTTAATCATAATAGGTGTATGATATTTTAAATTAAACAAATGTCTGTTGTGAGAATCACAATTCTTCATCAGTATTCTCCTATATAATATTTACGTATTTTTTAGTTAACTATATATAAGGTACTACATACCTATTTTAAACTTAGATTTTATCATATCATAACTGAATTGAGAAAGTAACCCGATGATGTGCAGACATTTTAAAATCAAAAGCTCAAATACCGGAATTCAAAATTTCCAATCTAGGATCATCTCTCAATTTTTGATCCATCGACGCATATTTCTGCAGTGCTGTTTCTTCGTGCCTAGACAAGCGTTGTTCCAATATAGAAATACGAAACATTGCCTCCGAGCAAAATTTCTCGAAGGCTTCGTCTGCACCTTCCATATGATCTCTGCTTCTTTGAAAATTCGCTTGCTTCTTGGAAAGAGCACTATTCTCTTCGTCAAGACGCCTTTGAATGATATTAGCACGCTCTAATAATCGCTCCTTTAATGCAGCAAGGCATGAGGCGCGAGACTTAGCTGCCTCTTCTTGGGTTGGCACCTTCGGATCGGTCGCAAAGTTGTGCAAAAACGGAGTTAAATAGTCTACCATCCTTTCGTCTTTAGGTTCTTCCACTTCGTCTTCTTGTACTTGTTTTGATGCTTCCTCTTTCGCTCTTTCACGAGCAGTTTCGAAAACGCTCCGGTCTAATTCCACTTTGTTCTCCTCGTTTTTGCGGTGCTGCAAAATATCCCTGGATTCTTTCCCTGCGTCCTTAAAGTCTTGATGAAGCGCCTTCTCCTTGGCCCAGATTGCCTCGACTTCCTCTTCACGAGCACCGGGATCAAATTTTGCAGCAAATGCTTCCGACGGAGTTCGATTTTCATCTTTATAATACTCACGCGTCGAGCATCGAATATTGTTCTCACCATAATGGTACACACACACACACCGCTGGTCAGCGAGATGGTAGGTTCGTTCTTGAACATCATCATCAGCATTTACAGAAGGGTTGCGATCGAACCGCTGATTCATTTTGGTCACCAGCAAATCGCCTAACTGACCTGAGGGCAAGACATAGTTCCCTCTTTTTTGCTCTTCGTCACTTTGACTTCTATCCAAAACAACTTTGCGATAATTCAAGTAATCGTCTCTGTTTTCAAAGAATTCTGTTATGGACTTTCCAATTTTTTCAACACGCCGAGTCTTTCCATCCAACCGAGCTGTCAAGTAAAACAATAGTTCCAAGCTTCGCCCAGGCTGGTCGATGCAATGTTTGAGCCCAGTCTTCCTACCAGGCAAGAAGTATTCATGAGTGGTTCCCTTTAATGGGAAGCGCACACGGCGATATAACTTGTCTTTTCGACTAGAAAAGTCTTCGCGGACTTCCAATGGGATAGTGCGCATCAAATCTCGGAACGTAGTGAGACGAGTTAAAAGTCCCATTTTATTTGCCCCTGGAGCAAAGACTTCCATCTTCGCCCTCTCGTACAAAACAACCCGGCATCCAGTTTTACCATACCGAAGGGCAACTTTCTCACGTGGTATGCTAAGCTTCCCAACCCATGATGGGGGCATATCCAAAATTTGTTCCCTCTCTTCTACGTCGTCATCCTCGATCTTTCCTTCAGCCATCGATCGAGGGCTGCCTTTAGGGCTGGCATCAGACCTTGGACTACCTTTTTGAGCATCATCCGCGAAAGGGTCACCAGTCCCTTCTTCTGTGCCTTCGGGATCATCATTATTCTTCGTGCTTCCTTTACCAAGGTTGTCAATGAAAACATACTCCCAATGGTCAGAATCGGACAAGTCAAAGCCTTGCTCATTTACACTTGTCGTCTCGTCTTGCACATTGACCCAGTAATTACGGTGGTTCCACACAGACTCTACTCCTATGTATGGAGAGTTTTGAACTCGATAAAACCTGCCGGTCGATGGTTCGACAAAAAGCGTTTCTTTTATACCACGCTTTATCGGCCCGACCATCACCCATGCATGCACCAATTTTTGGTCGTCGCCCTCATCGCTTTTTTTCCCTTCGTCTTCATAAGTTTCCACTAAATCGCCTTCAGCTTCTTTTCGCCTGGCCGCAGCGGCCTCTTCCTCCTTGGCGCGTGTTTCTAGCATTTCAATGAATTGACTCTTTGGAATACCGTGAGGCTTCAATTCGTACGCAGGATTGGTCAACCCAGAAGAGTTTTTACTACCAGCACTACCTCGACGGCCAGCAGCACCAGCGCGTGGGGATCCTTTCGATTCTTCAGCTTGGCCCAATATGTCAGTTTCCAACATGGGACAAATTTGTCTACTTTCGTCCCGCAGGGTCATCCACTTTGGTGCGTAGCCTGATACCACGTATGCGTCATACCCGCTACCAACTAAGAAGGACGCCAACAATATCGCAAACCCGAAACTATCGCCAACTTGCGATTTAAGAACCATCGTTGGGGATGGAACTATCTTAGGTACTTGGTACGGGTCTGCGAGCGGCTCGAAATCGATGAAACCAGACACAAACTGAGAGCAAGATCGTATGTCATAGAGTTCCTTGTACGGTAGTTGTGTCGGCCGGACGGTTGAACAGATCAGTTTGCGGATTCCACACTCGTTTTTGGGAAACAAGAGCAAAGGCGCTCTTTTAGGAAAGATACCGACAAACTGACGTCTGAAATTTTCAACATACTCCAACGCAAGCTCTTCCTTCGTGCTATTGCTCTTGTAAGAATGAGGCAATGATCCAATATCCAGCGCGTCGATCCGGTTGATCAACGAGTAGACGGTCCCCTCGTTCGTAAATACGGGCTCGTCTTCGACAGCTTCTTGGGCAGTACTTGCGTAATCCGCCATACTAGAGAAACAGTATAAAGGGGGAAAATCTTAAATTGTGGAATCGATGAAGCGATCACTTCTGAAGGGCTGATCGGGTCGACTGTGTTGATTACCTTCCATGCGGAACACCCCCCCCACACCGCCGCAGCGCCGCATCGTTCAAACTGCGGCGGTACAACCAAGTGAATGCACCGACGCGATGCATGGTGAAGCAAGCAGCAAGAGTCCCCGCGACCGGTACAGTGTGGGAGGGTGTAACATAGAAATAGCACCTGATTCAACGATAACTTCTTGGAGGGAATAAAACGGTTTATTGTCACACAGTATTGATGAGCACCTCACTGTGTTGGTGTATTTTAGTAATTACACGTCACAACAAGTACAAAGAAATCATCTTGGTTGTATCAAGGATGAACTCGATGATCGATGAAGCAAAAAAAAAATGAAAATGGAAAATGGAATGGAAAATCGATTACGTAGTCTAATAATATCGACAACTACCTCGTATGAACACATTGATACTTGGCACGTGGGGGTGGGTATCGTAGTTTGGCCACTCCAATCCGTCGTGAGTCTGAATGACATTTTGTATGCGTTCCCGAAGATTGATTATAGGGCAGCGTTTGAAAGCTGTTGGCTAAGTAGTCTGCAAACTGCCAGCCGGACACACTGTCGCCTGTATGGAAAGCAAAGTCTAAGATGTCACAGACAAGCGTCTTCGGTTTTCTCTCGGATTTGAGATTGTTGGCATATGGAGTGAGCGCCAAAGAGTTTCGGTACGCGGAAAATATGACGTCGGCTCCATCCGCCGATGAGTTGATTCATGGTGGGGAGGTACCGAACTACACATTGAGGTCGATTCCTATGTTTATCGTTGCCATCCTCTTTGAACTATTTATAGGTTTATTAAGAGGTAAGAAATTGTACCGAATGAACGATTTTATGACTTCCATTTTTCTTGGAAGCACTATGTTGATTGTTTCAATGTGGACCAAGCTAGCCACTATTTCAGCATATTGTTACATTTACAAAAACTTTCGGCTTGTGACATTGCCCGTGGATAGTTGGTACACATGGATAGGTTTATTCCTCGGAATCGACCTGGGTTATTATTGGATGCACCGAACGGCGCACACTTATCACTTTATGTGGGCAGCCCACTCTGTCCACCATTCTGGCGAAGACTATAATCTTGCGACTGCGCTTCGACAAGGGGCGCTACAAGGAGCAACTTCGTGGGTATTTTATCTACCCTTAGCCCTTGCATTTCATCCAGGTTGTTATGCTGGTCACCAAGCACTAAACACATTGGGTCAATTCTGGATTCACACAACAGTTATTGGTGATTTGGGTCCCTTGGAGTATATCTTGAATACGCCAATGCATCACCGAATGCATCACAGA
>Ga0099797_100590_pt1 | contig 23094 bp, 11 predicted proteins | sample Uncmet_Sort48C_1_FD_89871 | JGI IMG/M metagenome (GOLD analysis project Ga0099797, IMG submission 89871) | Marine eukaryotic communities from CALCOFI LINE 67, Pacific Ocean - C012_Sort48C_1 | ecosystem: Environmental > Aquatic > Marine > Oceanic | place: Pacific Ocean: Monterey Bay | collected...
CAACAAGGAAAACCAGATATAGTCAAAGTGTTGCGCAGTGTTTATGGCAAGGAATTTGCTAAAGCGGGTTTTGTTAAGCTGGGACATGACATATTGCAATACGTTGTACCTATTTTACTGTGGTCAATTATTTCGTTCATTGAGAATGGTTCGACAAGTACATTTTTAATTTTTGGTACACATGTTCATGCTGGGTTTATTTATGCATTTCTACTGTTTTTTGGTCAAATCTTGCAGAATTTTTTCCTCAATGCATATTTTCACCGCTGTTACCGCATTGGTATGCAAGCCCGCGCTTGTGTGGTGAGTGCCATTTATGAAAAAAGCCTACGTGTTAGCATGTCAGAACAACATGGTGCGTCAACCGGTGCTATTGTAAATTTAATGAGTAATGATGCAAATCGTATAATGAGAATTGCTTCCTATGGCCATAATTTATGGTCTGCACCTTTTCAAGTTATTACTGCATTTACATTATTAATGCTTTACATAGGCCCATCGTGTATTGTTGGAATACTTGTTGTTTTAATTTCAATTCCAACGAAAAAGTATTTAGCAAATAAGATGATTGTTTTAAGAAAAGGTGTGATCAATATGACGGAACAACGTGTTAAATTAATCAATGATGTGTTGCAAGGTATCCGAGTTATTAAATTATACGCCTGGGAAAATTCATTTTTAACTTTAATTTCAAATATACGAAAAAAAGAAATGGTATCTTTAAACAAAGTTATATTTGTAAATGCTATTAATACATCGACTTGGAATTTAACACCTATTTTAGTAGCCATGTCAACGTTTGCAGTATATGCGTACACAGGTGGTGAAATGAGGGCAAGTTTAATATTTACAGCATTGGCATTATTCACAAGGATACAATTTCCGTTATCTGTTTTCCCAAATATGATATCATCTTTAATTGATTTTTTCGTTGCAGCAAATAGAATTACAAATTTTTTAACAAACGACGAAGTGGAAGGTATAAGCGTTCAACCGTTACTAGATGACAAAACAAATTACGAACAAGCATCTATTAAGGTTGGTGCAGATGCATGCTTTTCTTGGAATCACCATGTTAAAAGTGGCGAAAAGAAGAAGAAGGCCATTGATAATGGTGCTAAGAATGAAAAAGAACAGAACAACGAGGAAAGTAAATGCAAAAAACAAAATGACGGTTTTAACAAAGGAAAAACAAACGAGAAATTTTTATTGGATAATATCAATTTACATTTATCATCGAATGAATTAATAATGATATGTGGACGTGTTGGTAGTGGGAAATCTTCATTGATACAAGCCATATTAGGTGAAATGAAGCGTGAAAATGGAAATGTTACAATTCATGGCAGTATGTCCTACGTACCACAAGCAGCATGGATATAGAAAGTTATTTTGACCAAGATAAATACCAAAATGCTTTACAGGCAAGTGAATTGATCTCTGATTTACAAATATTGCCAGCTGGGGATGAAACTGAAATTGGTGAGAAAGGCATTAATATATCTGGGGGACAAAAACAGCGGGTTGCGCTTGCACGCGCATTGTATGCTGATAGAGACATTGTTCTTCTTGATGATCCACTTTCCGCATTAGATGTTCACGTTGGTAAAAAAGTTTTTGACAAATTAATACTTGAACATTTAAAAGATAAATTAGTCATTCTTGTGACACATAATTTGTTGCTGTTGAAACATGCAGATCGTATTATATATGTTGAAAATGGAAAAATTCTAGGAGAAGGTTCACAGAGCGAATTGATGGCTAGTAACGCTAAATTTCGTGAATTCATGAATGATAAAAATGAGGAGGCGAATGATGTTGGTGATGAGGGTATCATCAAAGATGCCAAAGATAATGTTGTATCATTGAATAAAGTTATACCAAAAATTAATAATGGGGGAAAAGTTCGCACTGAGAAAAAATCTATGACAGCATCTGAACGTGAAGCTGGTTCAAAAATGATAAAAGCTGAAGCACGAGAATATGGGGGTTTGAAATTTAATACAATTGTTCAATATTTTGGAAGTTTTTTCCCACATCTTTCTGCAGGTTGGACAATATTTTTAGTTATTTTATTTATGACGTGTGCACAAAGTTGTAATTTATTGACTGGGTGGTGGTTGTCATGGTGGTACGTACATACATCCTCTCTCTATATATATACTTAATTCTTACTCATTGATTTAATATATATATAATAAACGTTGCTTTTACTCTCATAAAAATAAACCTCATAACTAATATAAAAACGATAAATATACATTTATATATGCAGGTCCACATCTGTTGAATTTGCAATATCTGGGTACGTTGACCATGCTTTCTTTATAGGGGTATACGGCGCATTCACCTTCGGTGTATTGCTGTTAATATTATGTTCACAGCTATTTACAGCAACTGGGGCTGTTGCTGCTGCAACAAGGCTTCACGATCGTATGTTACATGCATTACTTGCCGCCCCTATGTCATGGTTTGAAACAACACCGACGGGGCGTACGTTAAGCAGGTGTAGCAAAGATGTTGATGAAGCAGATACACTCCTTCGTATGGCATTTACAAGTATGTTTGATTGTTTTATTAAATCAATAAGTATACTAATTTTAGTTTGTATTGTGACTGGTGGATGGTTGGTGCTTGGATTGTTACCTGCAACTATGTTATATTATTTTGCTTTACAATATTACAGAAAAACATCTAGAGAATTGAAAAGATTAGAAAGCATTTCAAGATCACCAATATTTTCTCATTTTGCCGAAACGTTGCATGGTTTAAGCTCTGTCCGATGCTTTCAAATTGAAAAAGATTTTTTAACCAAGCATTTAAAGACAGTTGATACAAACCACCGTGCATTTTTTTTAATTAACGCAAGTAACCGATGGTTATCGATTCGATTGGAATTAATTGGTGGAACAGTAACACTTTTAACGTGTATTATACTTATTTTAATAAGTACTCCAACAACTGCGGCGTTGGCAGGTCTTGCATTAGTGTACATTACCCAAATGTTAAATACGTTGAATTGGGGTGTAAGACAAGTGTCAGAAACGGAAGTGCGATTTAATGCGGTGGAACGGTTGTTACAATATCAAGGCGATAAATTTCCAAAAGAAGCGGTAGGTATTTGTGAAAACGATCCAAAAAAAGGAGCATGGCCATTGGAAGGCAAGATTGAATTTAAACAATATTGCATGAGATATAGGCCAAAACTTCCATTGGTTTTAAAGAATATTTCATGTAATATTCCTGCAGGTAGTTCAGTAGGAATATGTGGCCGAACAGGTTCAGGCAAATCGAGTATGTTTACAGCACTTTTTCGCTTAGTGGAGCCAGCAGAAGGTACAATTTTTATTGATGGAATTGATACGCAAAAAATGGGATTAAATACTTTACGAAGCCGCATCGCAATTATACCCCAAGATCCGGTTTTATTTGTTGGTAATATTCGTGGTAATTTAGACCCTTTTGACACCTATGAAGACCATGAAATATGGAATGCACTAAAGTTGTGCAATATGTATGAAGCAATTAATACAAGACCGGACAAGTTAAGTACGTTGGTTAGTGAAGGCGGGGCAAATTTTAGTCAAGGTGAAAGACAATTATTATGTATCGCCCGCGCGTTGTTACGAAAACCAAAAATTTTGTTACTAGATGAAGCAACTGCGTCGATTGATTTTAAAACTGATGGGTTAATACAAACAATGATTAAAGACAATTTTAAAAATTGTACAACACTAACGATAGCACATCGATTAAATACAATTGCAGATTCTGATATAATTATGGTATTGGATGATGGAAATGTTATTGAATTTGATTCACCCAAAAATTTATTGCAACTGGAGAATGGTGTTTATAAAGATATGGTGAACGAGGATGCGTGATATGGGGTGGCAAAATAAAGAAAAAGAGACACAAAATATTATATTCATACCATTTTAAAATATATATACGAAGTATATATATTATGCACTTACTCAATAATATACTCGTATATTATATTTATTTTCTTATGTACTCATTAAATTTTAAATAAAATTTTAGACCTGTGATTAATATTCATATACTGTGTTATAAAAGAATATATGTGTGTATATATATGAATGATCTCCGTCTAGGGTAAATTTACTACCTTTGGCCTTTGGGGTGTAAATTAATACTCATATGAAGGTGACTCAGCAGAAGACATTATATTGAATATACATGTGTTGTATATTCATAGGTTTGGTGTAAAATGTGAAATAAAACTATTGCACACAGCAAAGTGTTCCTTTATACGTACATATACTACCAACTTAACACATTCTATTTTTCGGTGTTACTGTGGTCCATCCTGTCAATATTTAAAACGATGCACTATTGATTTTAAAATAGCATATACCACAGGATTATATCGTTTAATAGCAAAAAACGAGTATGCCTGATCGTGTCGGGTACAATAATATATAGTGATACATTTATATTAATTATATTGTTATTACATTATTATTTGCACATTTTTCTTTTATATATATAATAAAATAAAATAAAATTTAAAACTATATAATAGTATAATAATATAATCTGGTAATCGATCAAAGTATGTTGTATAATAATAATTTAGGTACACGTTACACATCATGTCCACGCTGCAACAGCAACAAGCGAGAAAGCATTTTATGATAACTTCTACCCGGTACGAAAAACAGCAATACATATGCAATGGAGAATGAGAATACCTCCGGGACTGACAGTCTCAATGATACGAATGATAATACATCTGAAATCGATGGCAATTATACGAGTGATTTAACAATAGCTACTAATAACCAAAATGATGCAACTTCAATTGAACAGGAGGAGGCATGGACAGGGTATATAGATCAAGAGTCTGGCCAGCCATATTATGTAAATGAGAACACAGGGTTTACAACTTGGGTTGCACCGAATTGTGCATGGGTGTGGGGTGATCATGCTTCAATGGAAGAGGGTGTGGAAAACCAATACAAATACAAAAGCACTACAAGTTATCCCAAAGAAAATCTTGGACCAGAGTTTTTAGATTATGATTGGGTTTGTCCAAATTATGAGCTAGCTAAGCTCCACAGACAGCGACAATTGTTTGAGCAAGGAAGAGCTTCTTTGTGTGCGATGAATTCAAAACGATTGGGGAAATTAGGTGTAGGTGTCCAGCTGTACTTTGAGTTAGTACTAATTTTTGGCATGGTGTTATTAATAGCAGGAATTATTAGCATACCTGCAATTGTTGCATATTCAAGTGGGGAAGGAATTGCTGCAAGTGACATTGATTCGTTAGGACTAGCAGCTGTTACACCTGGAATGTTTGCACCACCACTTGGTGCAACAGTGGGGCAAAAACGCATTGTCAATGTTGGTACAACAGTATCGAAGCGAATGGACGTTTCAAAAGCAATAACAACATTGGATTTATTTATTTCAATTTTTCTAATGTTAATGCATTTTTGTTTAAAGTATCATGTCACCACAGTTAATAATCGAACTGATAACAAGGAGACAACTACGAGTGATTTTGCAGTTCAAATAACATCTGGGCTGCCACGTGATGCAACGGAGGAAGAGCTACTAGACCATTTCTCTACATTATACCAATTAGCCGAGTCTGACAACCGCAGCAGACCAGCCTTTTTAAAGAATGATAGATCGCATTGCTCAGTTGAAAGAGACGGAACTGTGTACTCAATAGGTGATTGTGCGCATGTTGACAATGATAAAAAATATCTTGGTAAATGGGTTGCCGAAGTAGCGATGATACAGAATAATGGAGAAGCCCTGATAAATTATTTAACACTACGCGCAAGGGAACAAAAAATACGTCAAACCCGAGGCTTGATAATGAAACACAGTGAAGGTACCCCATACTCAAAAGGACCAAATTCAAAAATGCAAAAGTTAGCTGAGGAAAAATTAATGATGCTGGAATATGATCAAGAAAATGCACTAAACCGTATAACAGAGGACAGTAGTACGGTTGGAGCATTTATTGTATTCAACCACGAGGAAAGCTACTTGCGTTGTGTGGAAGATTACCGGTTACAGGAGATTCAAAGGAAATGTTTATGTTGCAAACGTTGCCATCGGGATGTGTCACATTTACGCTTTCGCAATGGCAAGTATGTAATAAAATTAGAAACAGCCCCTGATGCAGACGATGTTCAGCACGAATATTTATCGTCACAAGGTCATACTCGGAAACATCGTATAATCTCCCGTTGTATAATTTTTTTTATTTTACTATCCAGTTTCATTATTATCTGGGGCTGCATGAGTTACAAACGTGCCATTGATGCAGAACTTCCAAACCTTGATATATGTGCAAAGCCTGGTCTTGGCCAAGCGGTGTTTGGTAATAACCATACATTTCAACCATTTAATGGTGTGCGAAGCAAAAACTTTGATGAAGCATGCCAAAATAAGGTGAAAGATGCAAAATCTTATTATTTGAAAGTAAACGATCTACAGCAGCATTATGATCAAGCACCAGTAAAAAGTAACACATCCGTGTGCAGCAAAACTGTACATAGTTGCCACACGGCAAGGTCTACAACAAATAACAGTTCAAAACCAAAGTTATGCCCATGTGCATCTGCGTCTTCAAAAGAAAAATGCACAAATATTGTGGACAATACAACATTTTTTGCCAATACGATTGCAACCTGCTATTGTGTAAATAAATTAGATAGAGCATTGCGAGATACAATATCTGGCGTTTCTATGTTTCTTGAAACTGATGGCGATTTGTGCAGCAATGTCGTGTACGATATATTTCGCTCAAAATTTATACAAGTGCTTGCAAGTATCATTGTTGCACTTATTAATATTGGCATTGGGAATGCAATAATTAAGTTGGTAAAAAAAGAACGGCATAGCCGCCGATCTGCAGAAGAGGGTGAAATAGTACTACTTTCACTAATTGGGCAATTTATGAATTCAACATTAGTGATTATACTTATTTATGTCAAAATACCAGGGATTGCAGAGTCATCTATTCCATTCCTATTAAATGGGGAGTTCGAGCGATTAAGCACGGGTTGGTATGTAGATGTCGCCACATTTATCCAAACTACGTTATTAGTTTCTGTGGTGTCATCTCATCTGCAAACATTTTTTAAACATTTTATTTTATTACCATTTAGGCGAAGATCAGCGCAGAAAAATCCAGAACATTTTATTGTTCAAGCGGATATGGACAAATTTGTCACTGGAGAGCCGTTTCATATACAAGGGCGAGCAGCAGCGCAGTTGCTCCTCTTTTCGGTTCCAGTAGTGTTTAGTCCTGGAATGCCAATATTACTCTTTATTGGTTGTTTTGGTCTATTATTTGGAGATTTTGTAGATAAATATGAACTTGCACGGCTTTCTCCACACCCACAAAAAAGCGATAGCAGCACACCAAGCATTATGGTAAGCATTATTCCATTCTTAGTTTTGTTGCGGTTAATATTTGCAACGTTGGTATTTTCAAACAATGATATTTTTGAATCAAATGTATCACAATATTATGTTGATTACGTAGAAAAAAGCGATACATTGGGTATTTTACGAGGCATTTCATCTGAAGCATCCGTGTACCATTTTGCATTAATTATTGTCGTGCTGACCTATCTTGTCTTGCAAAAAATGTTGTGGCCGTTTATTGAGGGCGGGTTTCATATTATAGAACAGACGATTGAAAGTTTGTCATGCTGCCCTAACTCGTGTAAACATACATTGCGTACAGCGAGAAATAAAACAGGGAAATCTGCTTTTACAGAATATTATTGCGAGCGGTTTGACAAAGATTTCAAACCTAGCATAGGTAAGGGTGGAAAAAAGTTACGCGTGGTTATGAAAAACATAGGAGGAATTAATGTTCCATTTACCTCGAAGCCTGTTAAAAGTCTGTCAGAATTTGAGCAACACTTAGGGTGGCGAATTGTTAACGAAGAAACATTTCCAGAGCATGTAGTCGATACAATGATACCAAAACCACATTACAAGGTTAAGGCCTGGATGAGTAATGGAACTATCAAAGGCGTTGAACATGTGAAAGGTCAACTAAAACGCACATGGGAGGTAAGGCCATTCCACTTGTATACATCCAATCTATTCTATCATTACCCTAACACATTACTATTTGTACGATACATACAGGTAATAGCAGAGAATGGTTCGTACAGTTATCGAATGGAAAAGAATCCTAGGTATGAAGTAGTCAATCAATTGCGTGAAGAAAAGCTCAGCAATGAAGAGTTCGGAGCAACTAACAATGGTAATCATGCCACCAATAGCAACAAGTACATTGTGCCTGACGATATTGAAAGCAGTAGTAGCGACAGCAGCAGCAGCAGTGGCAGCGATAATGATAACGACGATGATGATAAGAAGGATGCACAAAATGATGTTCCTACTAATAAAACTCAAAAAAGCGCCATTACTTCTGCTACCGTAGATAGTTCTAAAAGCCCATACGTTACACGAGCGTTATCAACTGACTATGAAATGTCACCTGTAAAGTCAAGTAGCAATGATAATATAGAAAAGGAAGATACGTCGGTGTCTTTTGATGGGGTTGGAAAAAGTGAGTTGATATAGCTATACTTTTTTACTCTACTATTTTACCTTGTTTTATTTATTATTATTTTTTTATAGGTATTTTTCAATTTATATTATTTAGTATATACTCCTTGTACATTAAGGTTTTACGAATTCAATATTCCCTATATAAATTAAAACCATTAGTACAAAACGTAGTATACTTAATTCACATGCCCCCAAAAATTGGGAAAGGTTTCATCCGTCTTATTTACAAGGAATAACACCGAACACCAGTATATATTATCCGTACAAAAAAGTGTAACTCACCATTGTGTTCTGTGTTAAAACTGCACTAAACATTGCAGTTAACTTGTAGACAAAACGTTTACTACTATTATCTTATGTTAGGTGGCATGTGGCATTATATGCTGTGCTGTGCTCTATTAAAAATTTTTGTATGTAATTATTTATATTTATTATATTTATTTATTATTATTATTTATATTATTGCATGTTGTGCTGTTTTTTTTTTATAAAAATTTAATTATTATTTTATTTTATTTATTATTTATTATGAGTAAACGTGATGCATCATTATTATTATTATTATAATACATAATATTATGGTACTATAAATATATACAACATATACACCGCGTGACACATTTACTTTTGTATGGACGGAACCTCGTTTGTAATTCAGTTATGCGTGACAGTAGCGTGCACTGGTGACATTGGATCCCCTTCGTATTCCGTTTATATATAAATTTGTATGAAATGAAATTTGGGGTTTTGAACCATAGTATTTAAATTCTGCTTGTTTGATATTTTGTGTATAGTACTTTTATCGTTGCGTAGAATTGAAGTTAAACTTCAGTATGGGGGGCACATTGAATAAATTAAATTGTACAAAGAATAAAAACAATGCCAAAAATGACAACCATGTAAATATTGTTCCGCATACTATGCGTAGAAAAGATCATAACACTGACGAAAGTGCGGACGATAGTAATTTGTTAGACCAACTCGAGACTGGGAATTCGCCAACACATAGTCGCGAGGATAACAACAGCAGTATTATGAACCGCAATAGTTCACAAAATAGATTAAAACCATTAAACCATACCCCAGCGTTATTAAAGTCATCAATGTTAAGTCCCAAGAAAGATAGTTTAATACGACAGCCATTACCGTCACCAAAAGTACCGAATAAAGAAGACGCGTCCGCATTGTTAAAACGATTGCAAGGTTTACATCGAAACCATAGACAAAAGCGTTCAAGTGAAAATAATATCAATATCAAAAGTCAACGCCAAGCAATGTCATCTCACATCGTTCCGAGTAATACGTTACATAAATCCTCGGACAATGAATACAGTACAAATCATGGTAACAAGCCAAAACGTCATCATACACTATCAGGCGTGGGAAACCAAACTCATAGAAAGATTCATACATTATCTCGACGCCGCTCTTTACCACGCATTAAAAAAAAGTTACCAAATGATGACATTTTAAAGTTGGCATTTATTAAAATTTACAAAGATGGTCTGCGTAACAATGTACATACGTATAGCTCAGATCGGTTTCGATTAGTTATAGGATCAATATTGGCATCTGTAAAACGTTCTCCGCCATCCAAAAACGAAATGAGGCGTTTGGTTAACATAATGAATGGCAAACCATCTGAATACAAACCATTAAAAGGAAAGAGAAACAATAAAAGAATGGTTGTTAATGAAAAAAAATATATGGATATTGTGCTAAAAATGATGAAGATAGAAAATGGCAAACAAATAGAATTGCCGAAATCATTAGTAGCACCAGTAGACGATATGGTTAGTTATGCAAAGCAATTTACACGATTTGATAACAACAATAGCGACAATAAAAATGTTGCTGCCGCCAACAAAAGGAGCAATATAAATAATACTGATAGTGATGCGAGTATTTTAACATCGTCATCATCATCTATAGCATTTGACCCCAATGGCAACAACACTGCAACCCGTTTAACGCAAGAGGAAGAATTATTGCAATGCCGGAAATTTCGTTTATTTATTCGTACCGTGATGCGTTCATATGAAGCGAAGGTTACGTTTTTACATAAATCATACAAAATATATTCTAATGTCAAAAAAAATTTGATTGGGTATGAGGAATTGCATAATCTACTAACATATTTTGCCCCCGAAAAAATATACGAACCAACCTTAGAAGAAAGTTGTTTATTTTTAGGCGTTATCAAAAAAGCTAGTGGGTCAAAAATGCCTAGAAAAACAACGCTAGATAATATTAAATTAAATGAAAAAGAACTAATGTTGTGGTGCTTAAAAGGGGTATATCAAAGTGATCATGAAATGGGTGCATTTATACATCGTAGCGAGATGCATAAAAAAATATATTATTGTTTGCAAGGTTTCTCCCATTTATCGGACAAAAATGAACGCAAACGTATCATGGAAATAGAAGGGCGTTTCCATAGGCGTAAACACGGAACCGAAATTGTCACACAGCGTGAAATTATTAAAACAATTTTAGAAGAAGAAGGGCAAAATGTTAATCTAGCTGATATGGAGAAATATGAAGATTTTTTTCCTAAAGAAGGAGTAAAAAAACAAAAGAAAGTTAGCGTCATGCCGATTGAAGAAGGATTAAATGATGAAAATGTTTAGAGGCAAAAACGAAAAAACAAAGGAATTGAAAAATAGAGAAAGAGAGGCGCATTTAAATTATTAAAAGTGTGTATAATATTATACGACACAATCTTGAAGGGTGTATCCCAATATTTTACAAGTACCCCAACAGCATATAGTTTTTACGATTTCTATTTCTTCTTCCAGCACTTGTAGGACGATTTCGCCCTTTTGGCGTCACACCAAATTTTGCGTATTGTTTTCTACGGTACGTCCCTCGGGGGGTTTTGCTTGTTGATTGGGGTCTACGCGGTGAATACATTTTTCTAGGTGAATTTGGATTACTTTTATTATTTTGTAAAGCAGCCGCGTTATTTAACAGTGGGGCGACGTTTCTTCCTAATCTACCACTCTTTAACGAGCATGTCCAAACAATTTGTTCCTCTACTCGTGCACGGTCTTTATCCCATTCTTCAACACTACCGACTAATGGTTTAGTTTTAGCTAAGCGCTTATAAAAAGATGCATTTTCGTGTCGCAACTTTTGTTCACGTATTTTCCACTGCGGCACACCTTTTATTATTTTATTTTTCATTTTTTCAACATCGGCTTCCCATTCAGCAGGATTATAATATGCCGCAGAATTTTTTTTGAATCGTGCTGCATTTATTTTGTTTTCCCGCTTTATTTCCCGTTGTCTTACTTTCCAAGTTGGTTCCGTTTTCAATAGCTTGCCTTTCATCCGCTTCACATCCGCTTCCCACTCCTTTACGTTGTAAAACGCTTTGCCATTTTTTTTTAGCCTTTCTCTATTAATTTTATTTTCTTTCTTTAATTTTTTCGCATTTTTTTGTCGTAATATTGTGAATGGGTTTCTCTCCCATTGTTTTTTCATTCTAGCAGTATCTCGTTCTATTGCTGCAACATCGTAAAATGCAGTTGAGTTGGCTAAATTTCGTTTTAATATATCGTTATCCTGTTTTATTCTTTGTTTTTCTTTTGCTTGTATAACTTCATTTACACTTCGAAAGGCTATATGTGTGCTGCGTTTCTTTTGTTCTGCTTTTATCATATCTTTAACACGCTGTTTCAATATTTGATTCTCTTTTTTCATATATTCTTGCATTGCTTTCATTTTCATTTCTTTTTTTGCATCCCGCTTACGAAAAACTTTCCCACCCTTGCCTTTCCGTAAACCTTTTGGCATTTCATTATCAATTGATTTTTTTGCTTTTAACAAACGTCCTATTCTAACCTTTTCCTCTCTCGCATGTACTTTAGGGTCGCGCCCATCCATTCTCTATATCGCTATAAATATATTTCCTGATGCAAATAACCTCAGAAATTCTAGCTAGGTAGCGTAATATACAATAGCTATATAAGTATATTGTTGTATTTGGTTGTTTTGGTGTCTCGGATTGCAAACTCATGCCGCAGTAAAAAGACTGTGATTTTATAATACATTCATATTACTACTAATACTACTTTAAACAAAGAAGAAGAAACTCGTCTTTTATATTGTGTTTTATTAATTAAAAAGTTAGTAGTAATTTGTAACAGCATTATGGAAGAGGACAAAAATATCTATCAACATATTTTGTACTTATATGTAACCAAAATGACAAAACGAGATGTTTCTAACTTTTTGGTAGTAAAAAAATCCGAACATAATATTTTCACTTAAGTTAATTAAAGCTTTTCAAATATTCCATAATCTCGAAATCTGAACTCTATAGAAAACACTTTTTTTTTTTTGATGTTGATATTATACTTGTTAGTGATTGATTGTTTCTATAGAATTTTTAGGTACAAAATGTATACTTCTTAGAATATATCAATATAAGGGTGTGGTTATAGTCGTTCGTATTTCGTATTGACAATTGAGAATGGAGAATGACTCGTCGCTCGTCGCTAGCGTTTAGTGGGAAGTGTAACTGATTAAATACAAGCGTTGTTGCCGTTATGCCAATTATCAAATATTTGCTACAAAAATAATCGCAACTGAAGCCTTTGGTATGGATTTATAACGAAACCTATCCTAATTTGCATAAAGTAATTGATTTTACTATTGATTAATTGAACGTTTGAGATTATTTAGGAAACATGCCTTGCAGCGGCATGAAGTAGATACTAAAAATCATGATCAAAAGAACAGAATAGGCAGGATTGGCAAGAACGTGAAAATAACGTTTGATAGTAATCACGTGGTAACACAACAGAGATACTTTAGTGTAGAACGAATATACAAATGGAGTTAGAAAAAAGGGTTGTTTAATCTAACTCATTGCCTTATGCCCTAGTTGTAATACTATTATTTAACACTATAGTTTAATATTAATAATATCAACAAAGAAACTGGACGAGAGATCGATCATCGATGATAGATGATATAATAAATAATAATATTATTATTAATAATAAATCAGTTGTTCCCTCTACTTCTGTCGATTGTTCCTTACATGTTCCAGTAGCTATATAGAGAAATCATGATAAAGAAAACCTAAAGAGTTAATAGAAACGATAGACTATTTTCTTAATGCCTTGCATGATCCAGACGCTATCTAAAGAAAACATAATAATTAAATAAAAACGATAGTTTATGCCGGCAGGAAGCTTTGGCAATGGCAGCGAGCCAAAAGTAACAGCAAAACAGAGAAAGGAAAAGGAAAATGAGCGGAGGCGACGTATCCGCAAAACAAAATGTAGCATTGATACAACTTTGCCGCATTCGTACAATATAAAACGTGGAAAAATTATACGTAGAGTTGATAGAAAAAAACGGTTGATGGAAAAATTGGAAAAAAAGTATCATGAAAATGAAAATAAAATACTAGAAAAGCGTATGAAATCTGCAAATAAATCCATGGTTGATCATAGGCTAGAATCAAAGTACCGGCATTTTAAAACTATAAATGGACCTGCACGCGTTAAGTATAATAAATGGTTAAAGCTGGATAACCATCACTATCATCGTAGACTAAAACAAACTCCAGCGACATATCAACGAAAAAAATGGCGCGAGTGGAGAAAGAAGACAAACAATGCTATATTATCGAATCCATATACAGCAAGAAGGCAAAAGAGACTTGATGAAATTGTTGTTGATAATGTAATTAATGCAAGTAATATAATAAATGCAAAGGCGACATTTGACCTTGCTGAAAATAATGTAAAATATTTAGAACAAAAGAAATTGAGGCTAGTGAACCCATATACATATAAACGAATGAAAGTTCTGAAAGATATCGATTTTGACAATCAAATAACTGTTGAACGAATGAAAAAACATGTCCATCCTACATATACACCAAAAAAATGGAATGCAGAGCGTGGAAAGTTGAAACATTCAGAAGAGACAAACCCATATACATTAAGAAGGCGCAAAGAAGCCGAAAGGTTAGCACTTGATAATCATCACTTTCAGCGTAGATTAAACGACCAAGGTCCATTTTACGTGAAAGACAAATGGTTAGCTGAGAGAAAGAAAATGGAAAAAAAGATCATCTATATGTGCAAGTTAAATGTAGAGCACAAAGGGTGGAATGTAGCACCATTGATAAAACGTGAAGGATTAAAGAAGTCTCCAACTAGACCCACTACGTCGCCATTTCGTCCTTCGCCAAGCAATACCAACACGAATAGCAATAACAGCAACGCATACGGTGGCAATAGACATAACAAAATGCGAATAATAAAACAAAGTCCAGTGTCACTAAAACAAGAATCCAATCGACTCTTGGAACAACTAGCATTACAAAATAACAAATCCACATATGATGAGAGATTGTATGATAGTGATGAATTTGAAGAAATGTCACCAAAATCTATTTGTGATGAACATACTGGTACTTTTGAAACGACTGGATCAAATGGCTATGATATTGGCGACGATTCAATTCGCATCCCAACACTTTCAACACCATCAGCAGCAACAACAATCAATACATTTAGCAACTATGATGAATATAAACAAATATCTAAAGTAAAAAAGATTCAAAAAATTAATGGGGTATCACTGCACATGCTGCATATTGGATAAGAAATTCGTATATAATATTCGTTGATATGAGAGTTAGTAATAACACCTAAAAAAATGATCACTTACAGACAATATATATATATATAAATATTATTAAAAAATATAATTTTTCATTAACTTAAATGTGTACATAAACTTTATACGTAAATATGGAAAATGCATTTTTCCCTCTCTAGATAAAATGTCTATGATATGGTATGATATGCGCCGTCAAAACCATCTTTTATTTAAGAAAGTTTTATGATATTAAGATGTATGTAAAATAATATACCCACCTGGTGTAGGAATTTTTGTTGGGCCTTTGACATATGTTTGTTTTTTAGCCGTTGTTCCAGGTGGGCTATGATAATTAACAGGCGAGTGAATGCTTTTTATTGAGCCTTTTGGGCCGTATTTTGCATCATGAGCTGCTAATACTTCCTTTGCCTTCTTCATACGGTTTAAATATTGTATTATGCCGTTAAAATCTGGCCTAGCGTAACTATCGTCTGACCAACAGTGCATCATTAATGTTTCTAACGGTTTGGGGCACCACTCTGGGACTTCTGGTCTCATCTCATGTTTGGCAACGGCAAACGCAATTGCTTCGTGTGGTATTTTAAACTTCTTTAACTCTGGAACATCCGCGTATGGTTTTAAACGCGTTAATAGTTCCCACATAACAATTGCAAAACTGAAGACATCAACTTTCTCATTGTAATCTTCCCCACGTAAAATTTCTGGTGCACTCCATGCTGGATATTCATCGTCTTTAAAACCACTTAACTTATGAGACATGCCAAATGTTACACTAATTTTTGCTTGTAAATGTTCGTCAATAAATATTTTTGAGCTTTGCAAATTCCTTACGATCATTTTGTACTTTTCATGTGCATACCGTACACCCCTAGCTATATCAGACAAAAAATCTAGTACAATTTTCATATCTACAGGTATGCTTTCTTTAACTTGTGCAGCCATCCATTTTTTCAGTGTGCCATGTGCACAATGTTCCATTACAATGTAACATTTTGGTGATACGCACGCACCCAAAAATATGACGATGTTTGGGTGTCGAATTTCCGATAACTTGTGTATTTCTTCTGTTATTGCTTTTAAAGAAGCTTTACATTTAGCATTATTTTGGTCATTTTTGACTTCAATTTCTTTCACGGTGACAACTAAGCCTAACCATTCACCTATATACACACATCCAAAAGTTCCTTTTGCAACAGGTTTCTTCATTCTCAGCTTCAATTCAGACGGGGCGATATACCATGGGTGATCGCTCTGCTTTACAATTTTGTTCACAGGACTTGGTTTCGTTGGGCTGCCATTATCTTTTTGGGGACTATTTTTTGTTGGGCTATTTCTATTGTTGTTGCTGTTTTCCATAGCAGGTGCAACTTTATTATTGTTCCCAGGTATACGCCTAGGTTGCGGCGGTGATTTTAAACGTGCATCAAAATCATGCGACGAGTTTAATGCTCGTGCTACTTTCAAACGTGTCCTAGCTTTTGCAATATGCAACTTTGTATTATAATGCAAATCACGTATTTTCTTCTTTGTGTTATAGTGTGCCATTTTTGCATGATGGTGTATATGGTGTCTATGGTATACAAGTTTATGTACAATGTATGCAAATATAATAAACGACTCAACGACTACAGCAAACCGTATTGCTAAATACTCTTCCCTATAAACTGCAATAGTGTCAGACATGACTGTTTTTGTGGTTTGAATAATATGCAAAACGATGATGTGAATGTTGCGACTGCCTCGTTCTCGTTCATCATCATGTTCCACTTTGAATAATATTTTGATGATGGATGTGATACATAACAACAACAACAAAAACAATAATAATTATTAATAATAATATAATTATATATATAATATATAAATTATTTTTTTTTATTCTATTATTATTTATTATCATTATTAATAATTATTATTATTATTTGTTGTTATTATTTTTTTTATTGGTAATGATGATGATGATAAGTTTTATTATAATTATCATTTACATTTACATATTTACACAAATAATAATTATTTCTTCGTGCTTTTTATCGAATTTTTACCCAAAAAGACACTTGACAACATGATACTTGTTATTCTTTATGAATAAGAAATAAAAAGAAACACAATTATAAAAACAGCAACATTCTTAGTTTAAAGCCATTGTTAAGATATTTCGGGAGAAAATGGGACCATGCACCATTTGAGCAAACCATAATCTATTGTTCTTACTGTATTAGGTGTGCTATATTTATAATTGCTCTTTTCCTTTTTTGCAGAATTAGAAAAAAGGGCATAACGTTTTTCTTGGGTTTACACGTTTACACCAATAACCAATATTGTTGATTACGTACTTTAACTTCGGGTACCTGAAGTATATTAATATATAAGTGAAGCGAAGTGTATATAATACATTACATTTTTTAATGTGTTTCGTTGTTATGGATCACTGGGCACTTCAACTCTTGGTATACTTTAACTTGGTGTAGAAATGCGAATTACCACCAGTATTTTATATTTTACTGTAACTCTCGGTTTCTTTTCCCCGATTTATTAGAACGGAGTCACACCACAATTGAAGTAACAATAGCAGGTACACAGCACCGCTTTCAAAATCTATACCATTTGGATTATTAAAATAAATACTTCTTCATCAATTCAATGCTGTTTTAATGTTACTATATTATATTTATTTATTATTATATTATATATTATTATTATTTATTTATTATTATTATTATTATTATTATTAAATATTATATTCTTGTATAATAAATAATATTATTTTTTTGTATCCATTCCTCTCCTCTTTCTCCTTCGTTGTTTTTCCCACTTGATATATTAATATACCCCACTTTTCACCCTACGTATCCAATTTCACACGCAATACATTTAATAGTGCCAATAACGACATTTGTTGGATACAGACAAATTTACAGGCAATAAACATAAGCAACTTTAAGATGACGATGCTGATACCAAATACCACCTCGTCTTGTATACTAGAAGGAGTCAAAACTATCAGTAACCCAAAGTGTATTAACGGCATGATTATTGATACTTGTACTTGTCCACCAACAGAATTTATATTGGCAAAGTTATTTCCAGACGTTGAACAGCTACCCCACGATATGTTTGGTTTTGTGCAATTAGTATGGTTATTTATTTTTTACGCAATGGTCTTGTATCAAGGCTCTAATTTGATCTCAGATGGGAGTGAACTGCTGCTATTGGTGCCAGAATACATATCAAGTGAATTAGTTGGGTCTATAGTATTGCCAATACTAGGAGCAGTCCCAGATGGTGCTATTGTATTATTTAGTGGCTTGGGACCAGGCGCACAAGAGCAGTTAAATGTTGGAATTGGTGGGTTAGCAGGCAGTACAATTATGCTTTTAACTATTCCTTGGTATCTATCTATCCTAGCTGGCAGAGTTGATACAAATAGTAAAGGCGTACCCAAATACAAAACCACGGGCAAGAGGTTATCTAGTTCAAATACTATGTGGTCAATGTCAGGTAGCGGTGTTGCTCCAAAGCAACGCAATATGATCTTGAGCGGGCGTATTATGCTTGCGACTGCATGCATTTATTTGGTCATTCAAATTCCTGCATTTATTTTCATTGGTAATAAAGATGACCACGAACAAGTTGCTGAAGGAGAGGCAGGATGGGCATTACTAGGCATGATTTTATCATTTATATTTTTCTGTGTCTACTTGTGGTTTCAAGCAAAATTGGCAGACGATGGTGAACATCACTCCTCGGATTCAAACGTCCATAAAACTGTAAATTTGCAGGAACAAGCTATTGCGGAGGGTTCTGTGTCATTGGCTGCATTTTTAACAAGTGGGAATACACAACGCGGAGAAAGTAACCAATATTCCGCATTAGAAGAGTCTGGAAATGCAACAATAAATGCTGCTACAGAGGCCATGCTACGCTCGTGCTTTAAAAAGTACGATGATGATGGTGATGGTGAACTGTCAGAAAAGGAAATGGGGTTGATGTTGAAAGACTTGGGGATCAGATTTACTTCAGAAGATTTGCACCAAGCGTATTTACTGATCGATGTCGATGGTGATGGTAGTGTACAATTTCAAGAGTTTCTAAATAAAATTCAAGCAGTTGTTAGTAGTTTAGTTGCTCGTAATACAGAGGCAGACCAAGCAGGAAAAAATGCTGGATCGGTAAATTATGCAATGGAACAAAATGAGGACAACGATGAAGATGCCGAGGATGATGAGGAGCCGGAAATTCCTGAAGACTTAGAAAGTTTACGATTATCAGATCCGAAAGCGTTTTCTCGTAACGTTTTATATCGCAGTTTATGGATGATGCTTTTAGGAACCACAATGGTATTGTTATTTTCCGATCCAATGGTTGATGTGTTTAGTGCCTTTGGGAAACGTATGAGTATCAGTCCTTTCTATGTATCATTTGTTCTTGCACCGTTAGCATCCAATGCCAGTGAGCTAATTGCTGCATATAATTACGCACAAAAGAAAACCTCCACTACAATAACAACATCATTAACAGCTTTACAAGGCGCTGCGTGTATGAACAATACATTTTGTCTTGGTATTTTCATGGCATTGATTTATTTCAAAAAGTTGTATTGGGAATTTAGTGCAGAAACAACTGTAATTGTACTTGTTCAATTTGTTATGGTAATATATTCATTTAAAAAATACCATTACATGAGCGATGCTTGGGGTGTTCTAGCTTTATACCCATTGTCGTTGTTTTTTGTATGGTTTTTGGAAACCCAGCTAAATTTGTCATAATTTAACCGTCGTGTGTGATACTTAGAATAGTGTCTACGAATAATCACATACCATGCATAACTTACACATCATATCATATTAAGGCGCATTAAAAATCGAGTTTTAATTTTTATATTTATTTATATAAATATTTATATAAAAAATAATAATAAAAAAATAACAAAGGATCAAATTTAAAAATCTTATTTGTTTTTTGAACTTAATAAGGACGGTCATATACGCGGCGCGTAATATATTTTATTTATATATATATGTAAAATTTCTTCTCTCGTATTTTGTAAAATCATTACTTCGTACTTCCTACTGAACTTAGAAAAGTATAAACTAGATAAAAAAATATTAAACCCGCTAAAAAGATATGTACCTCGTAAGGCTTACATATTTTTAACGACCAACCAAGCCCCTTGATTTTGGAAATTGACTTTCAAGATCTCTCTCACGATTTTCTCTCTCATACATATCATCACCGCCCTTTTTACCCTCGCTATCATCGTCGCGGCTACGACCATCTCTGCGCCTCCGCCGGTCCGCTGTACGAGGGCGTCGTGACCGCTTGCCGCTTTTTGGACGGCCACCTCTGTCTCCCCTATCACGCGTATCTTCATTATATTCTCTCCTTTCACTACCGCCTTCATTACTTCCGTCTTCGCCATTATAATTTAAATATGGGTTAAAGTTGGTTGCGTTCGGCAAATTTTCTGGTGGTTGGAAAGTAACTTCATCTTCTTCTCCAATCAAAGCAGCGTTTAAAGCTGCTTGTACTCTTTGTGACATCGCAGGTCCCTCGTAGTCATGCGTAGTGCGCTGGGGCATGTCCAGCTCAAAATTCACAATGTTGTCGCCGCGATAACGTGGATTGTTATCGTATTGCTTACGATGCCTTGCAAACTCACTTTCTGGTCTGCGTGAATTATTAGCGGACAATGGCCTGCGGCCTCGTATTTTGTTGCCAGCTATTTCTAGCCTTGCTACTTGCCATGATTCATTTTCCTCATTCCACGTCGCTCGTCGATTTAATTGTTCTACTTCATCTGGAGGGACAAAATTATCTAAGATCATATCTTTCAGTTTTAATTGCCGCTGTAAATCACGGATCGTGTCTAACATGTCCTCCCGTTCTCTACCAAACTCTTCTCCCATATCCTTAATTTCCTCTTTTGCTTGCTGGTACTTTTGCCAAACCTTTTTCAACTTTTTTGTTTTCACATCAACTTCTTCAGATAAACTGGCAAACTGTTCTTCCACCATCATTGTTGCCTCCTCGCGTTCAGCTAGCTCGCGTGCAAGTTCTTGCTCTTGCCTTCTTCGCTCTTCCAATTCAATTTGAGCCTGCCTCAATTCATATTCTTGCTTTGCCGCTTTGTCCATCAACTCACCTCCGATTAATAATTTATTTTCCATTGCTGCTAACTTTTTCTTCAATAGCTGCCTTGCCTTTTCCGCTTTCCCTGCTTCTGCTCTTTCACGGGCGACAGCTTCCTCCATGGCTTTTTTCTCTTTCTCTGCTTGCTGTTGCAAAAGCTTCAACCGTTGTTGTTCATTCCGGGCTTTATTCTCAATCTCAGCACGCTCCTTTGCGTTGCGCTCTTCCAACTCTTTCATTTTAGCTTCGCTAATACCTTCTTTGTAAACGACTTTTTCTACAATACGTTCTTGTACTTTGCCGCCGCCACCACCAAAACCACCACCGCCGCCGCCGCCGCCGGCACCACCACCATTTTGCAATTGTTGTTTTAATCGCATAATTTCCTCTTGAAACTCGCGTAACATCGCATCTTTTGGATCTTCATTAATTCGTGGTTTATTTTTAATATTTTTCGCCCTATTTGCATAACGTAATGTACTTAATGTTTCATCGTAGTTATATCCTGCAGGCCCACAATTGGCACACATAACAGTCTTTGTATTGCCGCCTAAGGAATCTTGCAACAGTCTTGTTAATTTACTATCGCGATAAGGTATATGTTGACTTTTTGCATCGACCAAAGCAGAAATAACATTACCCAATGCACTTAGTGACATATTAATTTTCGTTGCTTCTTTTAAACGTTGGCCTGTTGCACCTGTTTTGGATTGCCGTTCGCTACCTGCTAAATCAACCATATTTAATTTCCCTACACGAATATGTGCTTCTCCGCTATCTTCATCCATTTCACTCGTTTCAATCGTAATTGTAAAGATACTGTGTGATCGCGAACTTGTTTGATTCATCAATGTAGACCCAACACTTCGGTTTTTCTTTCCACTTTGCATAACATGATCGATTTCACTAACGCTTTTTACTACGAAAGATGTTAAATCCTTCACATAAACACCACTATCAACATGTTCTTTCAAATCTAACCTATTTTTTGGGTCTTTTGCTAATAAATCACGAATTTGTTCGTTGTAAATCTCTAAGTACGATGCACGGACTAGAAATTGTTTTTCTTTTGTTTTGTTCATGGATATGTTTTGAAATATATGACGAAAGGTGTTCGGAATTATTCCTCTTAATTCTGGTGGGTCTGGTACCCCTTCCATTGTAAATGTTTTACCAGCACCCGTTTGTCCGTACGCAAAAATAGTGCCGTTGTAACCTTCCATGGCAGCATCAACAATTGGTGCAGCTGTTTCATCGTACAGATTTTTTTGGATAGTATTTGCGCCATATACATTATCAAACGTAAAACTTTTTGGATCTGTTCTTCTATCCGCATTTGGGTCCCTCAAAAAAATTTGACATGTTTTTCGATCAATGTCAACAACTTTCTCTCTACCATCTTGTTTTTCCTTTGATGACATAGGCCTGCATCTTACAACAACACGCACAGTCTCGGACTTTTTATTTGCAATTTTACGGGCTAATTTATGCATAACGGAATAATATGGAGAGTTATGTAGAAAATGCAAAGTTAGTTAACTAATAATAAAAGTATTAAAATAACTACTGGGAGTAAGACTTGTTTCAGACAAGAAACGCCCATGTAACTATTTGAAAACGCGTTTGCAATACTTACCTAAATGTTCTGCCGACATGTTGCTTCGTTTCGATGTATATAATGCTTCACTATATGTGTGTGTGTGTGATCGTTACTATTCGCATGAACTCTGATAA
>Ga0099797_100591_pt1 | contig 23084 bp, 27 predicted proteins | sample Uncmet_Sort48C_1_FD_89871 | JGI IMG/M metagenome (GOLD analysis project Ga0099797, IMG submission 89871) | Marine eukaryotic communities from CALCOFI LINE 67, Pacific Ocean - C012_Sort48C_1 | ecosystem: Environmental > Aquatic > Marine > Oceanic | place: Pacific Ocean: Monterey Bay | collected...
ACTGGGATGCGAGACGACAACAAATTATTAGCTGATGAAACCGCCTGCGCTCGCAATGTGTGGGCATAAACGCAACCTATACTCTCCAAATACCGGTCTTGTGCAAAGTCAAAACACGCCATGGGTAGGAAAGCTCCAAACTTGAAATGCAAATTCCCTACATCAAAAACCGCAATACAAAAGAAGGGCTCAGGAAGACACGATAAAGAAATCCATTCATCTGTCCGTTGAAATCTCCAATCGGGCGTGCAGCGTTGCTCATAAATGAAAATGCGATCTCCGCAGTAACGTTTGCGCCCGGACACGGAAGAGAAATAAGAAACCAACCTGCTCTAAACTCAATAGCGTCTCCATCCAAACGAAACCCAACTTCCTCCACCTTGCCAGTACCCACTACTTCCGCCCTGCCAGCTGGACGATGAAGATGACGACCCGTGTTGAGACCATCCCTGCTGCCAACTGCGGTCGTCGTCACGTCTCCGAGGTACGTGCTGCTTAAACTTTGGCTGCAATTGAACAAAAAAAGAAACGTCCCGCTTTGCAACACCATGCTTCGATGCGGTTAACAAATCGGCTGGCGTCTGCGTAAGGGATGGGCCCGGATGGCCCTCCCTGTCTGCAAGCCGACCATCTGTTCGGATCTGGCTTCCGAATGACCGGGTCTCTGTGCTCCAACTGCAATCGCTCCATTGCAACAATAGAAACTCTCACGCATATCTTCAATATGATTGCAATTCAAATACTGACAGAATGACACCTGGTTCAGAATCTTCTCTTGAAGCAGAAATCCGACATAAGAAGTTAGCATACCCTGAATAGCGTCACATTAGCGAGCTGGAGCTGCACGCAACACGTTGACATCCGTAATATGACAACGCAGCTGCTTTCCTCAAATACCCTAGACAATGATGTCTTCTCGATGACGTCAGAGAGGGTATACCTGGCAAACTGCAACATAGGCGATGTTGCTCGCTGGGGTCGACCACTCGAAAGCCCAATCTCACTCCTGTCGTCCGTCGTTGCGCGGGCACAGACACGACCTCACATGATACCACTTGCGGCTTTCCGGCACAATCATGCTGCAATCGTTGCAAACGCCTGGTTTTCTGACGCAATAACTGCGCAAATGCTCAATAACGTTTGCTTCCCGAGGAAAATCTTCGCCACATCGATAAAGACACTAATGCAACCCTGCCCTGCCAACCAACTCGAAATGATTGACCATGACGCCGTGCAAGACTTTATCGGTAGTAACCTGTCTGGATGTACCATGCATATCGTCATGTGCTTCTCGTGGGTGCTCACAGCGGCCAGAGCGTACAAGGGTGTCCGCATATTCACCATTCATCTGGCTCTGCTGTTGCGCTCCATAAGGACATCCTCCTCAATGAGCACCGTCCCAGCTGCCTTGGCCGCAGGGGCATCACTGTCTCTGGCTGAATCAATAGAACAGGATCTCCCGCTTTGACGAGGAGGCGGACATTGAGGAACTGCAGGCTTTGCGTCACGCTCTGCCCGAGAGGATGTAATGGCATGGACTTGTCCTCTGTGATAATCAGCGAAACTGCCAGAAGATGGCTTAGAAGGGACCTGTGGTGGCGCCATTGTCGCAGCTTTGACCCTCTCTCTATAAGAGGCCGAACAACTCTGAGACCCTGACCTTGACCCTGCAGATGATCCCCGTGCGCGTGGTGGTGAATCAGCGCTAGCTGGAATGCGAGGCGGGGCAACTGCAGACGGATTGACGGGCCTTGCCTTGCGAGGAGCTCGTCCAGGAGGACGAAGGTCGTTTTCCCAATGGTCACGAAGCTGCTCGTCGGTCAGCTCTTCACCCAACTGCTCATATCGGTGCTTCATCTCCAAAAAGGTAAAAGCAGCATAATCCAGCATAGAATCGATACGCATTTCGCACATGTTCAATGATGGTCGCCAATCCGACCCGCAGGTCGCTGGCGCACGCTGCGAAGTAGAAGTGGACCGTGTCTCCGTAGACGAGGTAGCTGCCTTGGCCTTCGCTCAGGGAGTCGATGATACCAACGGATTAGCCCGGGAAAGGTTCCGCTTTCGTTCACCATCCGCACCAAACATTTCAAATGCACTGGCATCGGACACGCCTCCACGCCAAGACATAGGCTCCAGTCTTTCGAAGACAACCTGCGCATCAAGAGCAAATTGCATCTGGTTTGCTAACTTCTTGATGTCCCTGTAGTTTTCACCAAGGACAATCCGGAGCGCCCAGGCTTGGAAGTCCGTATGCCTGCGAACTTGCCAGTCGCAAAACCCTTGCAGAGATCCAACAGCCTGCGTAGCCAGGATGTACTCCTGCATGATTGGCAGGCATGCGTTCTCTCGCTGGAAAATAACACTGAACGCGCAGATAATATCAAGAGTGTTTCCGTCGCCGCCATGGAGCTCCCGGAATTGCTTCGCAATGCCGCGCTGAAACATTTTTGGTTTTTTGGAATTGCGGGGAACCTTGTCGACATATCGATATGCTTGTTGGTTCCATTCGCCATCGAAGAAGATTGTTTCACCCTCGTGTGTCATGGGTTTCCCCCGCCAACGCCCATCCATGCGGAGCAACAAATAAAATATATCCGCGAGTCTGAGGTAAATGGTAGCATCTCCGAAAACATGGGCGCGCCTTTCTGTATAGCCTTCGAAGAGAAGCATAATGACTATCTCGTTCATCTTGTAGGCTGGCTGAAGTGGTTCTCCCAATCCTGCTCCTTCATTGAGAAATCTCGTTGAGAGGTACTGACTCTGTGGGCATGGAGATTTGTAGGGATACACCCCTCATCAAACTCATTCCTGATTTGCTGATAAGTTGTGAGCTCGAGGTCTCGCATGAACTTGAACAAATATGCACGAAAACAAATGGAGAAGAAGCACGCCGGAGTGTCCATAATATCCCGGGGGCTCTGCAAATCTCGTGGAAGTCGATGGTTTGGGTTCTCAAAGTTATGGAAGTTCGATCCACCATTGAGCATTCTCCACTCTTCGGCATTGTCCTTCCCGAACTTTGTTTGGTGAGTGAAATGCCTGTTGGTCCACTTGCCCAACCTGCGGCGCTGTTCATTGTCGTCGCCAAAGCAATAGAGCCCAACCACTCCTGACATGATACGCATAATCCGAAAGTTATACGCTTGTTGTTGGTCCTCCGGCAAAGCATAACTCGAAGCCTCAACGGGGACATCTTCGTGTACGGGGATTTTTTCTTTTTCCCACACACCGAATACACCAGACCAGACCGAAAACAACGAAACATGTATTAGAAAAAAATAAGACATGTTCCTGCCCGAGAACCATCAGAATGGAACCAAGCGAAACCAAGAAGAAGACGTGTGTCACCGTCAATGCCAAGGAGGAACGCAGATCCGTGTCCAACTCCATGAAGCCAATGAATGCCAAACAAACAGCGATGACCCATGCCAAGATGGATTTCGTGCAAGTGGCTGCCGAACAACATGACGGACCGGAAGTGCAATGCGATGAAGCAAGCGAATGCGGAACCATGCGAAGCGACCCCAACCGAACTGGATTGAACGCGTGCAACCGCAAAACGAAAGAGACACAATTCTGTTGAGGAACGCCACCGAGGACACGCCAAGACCCCAAACGCATCTCGCTGAGAGAAAAAATGTGAGAGGAAACTTGGCAACAATCACATTATGACATGTGCACTTTTGGGAAAATGCCAAAGGACAGAAATGCCACAGAAAAAGCTGGATGAGCAAGAACAGCGCCCCGAGATAGCATCGCAAGAAAGATGCGAAGCGGTCAAAAGCAACAGCGAAGAGGCAGAGACCAGAGGAAGAAGGGAGAGGCGCAATTTGACACGTCTCAGTCCAGACTTGGGATCCACGTCGGTCCGTTCTGTGCATTAGCTGTGGGCACGAGGGCATTTAAATGCAGAACAAACAAGAGAACACGATTTGGCATGTCCTGTGGTCGCCTGACGGATGAATCCACGAAAGAGATCGCTGGCATCCATGGTCGGCGCCCCTGTGCGGATGGCATTGTGGATCCCTAATTAAGTGTCTCGGGACGCTCTCTTTTCAACGCTGGGGTTCGGCAGCCGTCTCCATACGATGGTCTTTTGTTTTACTTTGTATTTTAGAATCCCTAAGGATACGTCGTCTTTTCCAGCAGGCTGTTGTCGACGGGATTGCTTGGCATTGTGGGTGCGGTAAACAGCGTAAATTGACACTGCTCGTAGCGCTCGAACATCCTCCGCACTCAAATCAACATTCGAAGACCTGGACGCCGGAGAGATAAAAGTGAACTCTGCGATGGCATCGTCTGCCTGGGGCCGACAGAGCCCAAGATGACGACGGCAGAGGCTGTGGAACCCAGAGCGAAAAGCATAGAATAGCGTTCGATAGCGTCAGGCTGCTCGACACAACCGAATACACAAAGCGATTGCTGCTGGAAGCGTCTGGCGGTCAGCCACCCATTGAACGCAGTCCTGTGGACAGCCGCTAGCACACGAGGAGCGACAAGCTTGGCGATTGATGTGACTGAACGGATCCACCTGTCCACCCTGCGCCCAGGAAGCACTGGGACACTCCAACGATCAAGGCGTGCTCGCAAATGCTGCCGCGCAAGGATTGCGAGATTGGTACGAAAGGCTCGAGCAAGACGTGCCTGGCAACCGACCCTGCGCTCTTCGGGGCGATCAGCCCTGGGAGGCAAAAGTTCGTCAGGGCAAGCCTGATGCGCAGATGCCAGTGCAGCCTCGAGCGAGAACAGGAAGCAGCCCTTGATCCAACCTGATGCGAGGAAGGCGACTGGGAGATCGTCCGCAAACTCACATACGCTGCGAAGCTGCCGAGAACGCTCTTGCACGCGAAGGCCTCCGTACTGAGCGTCCTCGTGAAGAGCAACCCGAACTCGAGCAGCTAGCGCAGCTGCAGGGATATCCATAAATTCCTTGGGGAAGCCGGCGAACGTCATGGCTTTCAAAAACGATGTTGAAATCCACCCTTTTGGTCCAAGGAATAAGCATCTGAGGGCTCGATCCTCTATGGAACCGAAATCTGATGGCAACGGGCCGAGCTGTGCACAGAACATGAGCACCGAAGCAATAAACATTTGAAAGGCTTCGATGGAGAGCAGCATGCCGAACACAACTTAGCCCCAGACTGCAACTCTGTCAAGAAATGTTGCCTTCGCTCCATCCCAAAAAGGTTTACCGCGTCCAGGGCCGACCACATAACCAAGATAATAAATATGATTTAGCCCATGTCGAGATCCCCAAGGAGCCCCACAGCGGTGCCTCAGCAGCAAAGCGTGCGCGGACTGTCGATTCTTCAAATGGAAAAAGAAAGACAAGCACTGTTTTCACCACGCTCAGCGCCAACCCTGAGATCCTTTCAAACTCGCCAGGAATTCCCTCGAGCATGCGTACAGTCGTCCAAATGTGGGGGTGCACCAAAGCGATGTCGTCGGCATATGCCTTGAGAATGCAGCCCAGCACAAATCTGATTGATATCTACGCGCCGTAGGAGAACGTCGCAAGCAACAGCGAAAAGCAACTGTGACAGAGGCCAACCCTGCCTCACCCCACGCAGGATTTGGAAGCCTGTGTGCCTGGAGCCCCCAAGAACGATCTGACAGGAGTTCTGTGGATACAGGATGTCTATGAAGTTGATCAACCATCTCTGCCAGCCGAGCTTCCGGCAGACTGCCTTGAGAAAACTGTGCTCTGCGGAAGGGAATGCCGCCACAAAACCAAAGAAGAAGATGGCGGCGCCGTTGTTGGAAGTGCAAGCGTTGACGGCCATGGCCTCATCGACGTCAACTGAATTGGCGAGCAAAGAACTGCAACCAATGAAACCCCTTTGAACTCCCAACACACGAAATCCAACAAGAGGTTCCACGAGCGCTCGAACCGCGTTGCAGAGTATCCTGTAGTCCGTGTTTGTAACGTTCAGAGGGCGCACGTTAGCGGCCTCGTAATATCCCTCTCCAGTCCGCAAGGTGCCGGACGCTTTCTTCTGCAAGAAGAATAACAAGCTGTGGTTGAAGAGTGCGAGATCATCACCCGAGGCCGTATCGATATCGAGGTCGAAGAAAGCCTGGGCAGCGTCGAACAAGATCTGCGCGGAGAATTTCACGCATGCACGCCAAGCCATGAAAGGAATGCCGTCAAGGCCAGGGGTGGAGTTGTTGGAGTGGCGCAGAGCGTGTATGATGTGCTTCTTCCTCAACTGCATTTTGGAAGGGTCGAAAGGCATCACGTCTGTAAGCGGCTTGTTGTCGACGTCCTCGTCGAGCCAGCGATCCAAGATGTCCTGGTTGATGCCTGCGCCGCTGAACACACGAGCCCAATGAGTGCGCAATGCAACTGACATCTGAGCAGGATCAACGACGACCTCCCCGCTCTGCTTCTGGACAACGCAGAGGCCTCCAGACCTGCCAGGGACTAGCTTGCATGGATATGAGCCTTGTATTTCTCTGGCGGGCACGCTGGGCTCGGAACGCATCGCCACCGGTGAGGTCAGCGTGCGAATTGCCGAGCTCATCTATGGCATGTTCACGAACAAGGTCGACGGCATGCTGGCGGAGGCGGTCTAGCGACCTCGAGGTGTTGCCATCCACGAGGTAAGGGTTATCGACGTGATCCTTAAGACCTGGAGAACGCAGCAAGCAGAAGGAGATGTCGTTGAAATAAGCTCCCTCGATGGCGCGAATCAGCTTGAGCGTTACGCCGAGGCGGTCCTCAGTGTCAATAGCGGGAGGTGGGATTCGAAATTCAGTCTCCAATCTCGATGCGACACTGCGAATGCACACCTTGTAGAGCTTGAGCCTGTCGATGGCACCAAGGTCCGGCCTGCCCCTGAGAGCCTCCTGGTACTCCAATACAAGGCGGCGGGAAAGTCCTGATGCAAGAGAACGCGTGTAGAGATAGCTCTGGCGTCATCATTGACACGGTGAAGCGCCCTCCGAGCGAAGAAGACGGCCCGATGGTGTGAGAGATCGTGGCGCCATTCCAGCGGCGAGACCTGGAAGTGCAGGCCGAGCTGATCGGCAACATGGTGGTTGCTGTACAGCCTGTCCAACTTGGACTGCGAGCTCGCAAATGCATGCGTGTGGTCGCCCTGGTGCATCTCTGAGAACCCGTGCTTGTTGCAGATGATCGCCTGGAAGTGGCCCTCCTCGCGCTTGTCCCGTCTACATGTGCTGGACGCCGAACTCAACGAATATCTATCCTTATCCGCAGCCACGTAATTGAAGTCACCGCCCAGGACCGTGAGGCAATCGAGTCGTGCCGCTACATTCTCGGAGACACGCTGCCTGAGCATGCCACGGAGGGCAGGGAAACCACGAATAGAGCTGCGAAGATGAACAGGAACGCCATGAAGATCATGATCTGTCAGGACGCCATGCGCGCCTGTGTGAAAGTAGGTGACGATGACGTCAAGGGAGCCAAGAGAGCCGCGGAGGCAGAGCTTGGCCGCTCGGCCACGCCATATATTAACCAGCTTTGGCCGCTCGGTGAACTGCTGCAAGAACTCGTTCCTCACAATGATGCCAACGCAGGCGTGGCCCGACGTAGGGCCTTGAGACCACCAAGCAGTAGTATTAGGCGGGGACCTCCATGTGCCATTGCCTGCCTCGGTGCCATGCGTCTCAGTCACCAAGAGGATGTCCGCTTTCCCATCAGCTTGTGCACGTAGGAGCTCTTGGCGTCGTGCTTGAAGCAGTTGACTGCCAAGAGAGCCTGAGTATTCCAAGTAATAACTGAGATGTCGCCCATGTACTGGCCTCGTCGCACCTGAGATGAGGATGGCAATGGACGCGGCACGGAGAGTGCGGGCGGGAGAATGATGCTCCCTCGAACAGAGCAGACTGCACGTAGAAGCCGCTGTCGTCGGTAGAACTGAACCGGCACATCCATACCAACGCCATGCCAATCTGCAGGAAGAAGATTGCCGGAGCTAAAAACCAAAGGAGGAAGACGCGGACGGAGACGATCATCAAGAGGAGCATGAGTAGAGAGAGCATAAAGATGAAAGCGTGAGTGAGAATGAGAGGTGGAGGAGACTGGGGGGTCCACAGTGCATACGTGTGCCATCATGAGATCCAACACGACACCATCCTCCCGGCCAAGATCACCATGCACTACGATCTCAGCAATATGGCCTGCGGCGCTGCTAGATTTGCCACCACGCCGCTTGTTGGCAGAAACCTGTGAAGTGCTGGCGGCAGGCGCAGCAAGCACCAAACCCCCATGCCTTGATGGTTTGCACTTCAGCCTGGTCGCCGCATGGTCCTTGTCGTCTCTGTAGACTTGCTCGAGCACCGTCGACCAGGTGTCCACGCTGGCATCGGTAGAGAGTAAGAACTTGACTGCGCTGATTAGGAGGGCCTGGGTGCAGAGGGGCCAATACTTGTGGAATACACCTCCACCATTGCATTCCAAGATGAGAGCATCGGACGCACCCATGAGGTTCTTGAAGCCAAAGAACGTGCCCTCGGGGAGATGGTGGCGGCGCAGATGCTTCAAGACTGCAACCTGCTCGAGCTCTGTGGCAGCGTTGGGGAATATGACATCAATCGCCACCAGCGGCGTCTCTTTGGAACTAAGCGGACTGCGACGGTGATACCGGAAAGACGCGCCGCCCATAATTTGAGTTTGCTGCAGAGCCAAGAAGTCAGCAAAATGGTCCACATGCATGCCAAAGGTGATGTATTTGATCGCGTCGATGCAGACGATGGCATCCATCGCAATCATACGCGGTATGCCCCTGGGGCTGCCATGCCGAAGAGAGAAGAGAGCCAGACCACTCCTGAGATGTTTAGGAATCGAGCTTGAGTGCAAAAATCTATTGTAACAGTGGCAATGTTCCTGTGTAAAACACAAACACATGTAAAACAAATGTAAAAACAAACTGAGGCCCTCATCATTTGCATGGATGTTGGTCCAAAATGCATCGGTGGTCAAAATTGCAGATTTACAAAAACAGCAAATTTCAACAGCTTTGGGGCACTCCACAGGAACAGGTTCAGGTTCTAAACAATAACAAGCGATAATAAATAAATGGAACCATTTAGCAAAACACCGCAGCCAAATACAATTACTAGTAAAGAAGGCCACCCCACACACACATTCATGATCCAGCAGTTGCGAACTGGCAAGTTGCCCAATCTTACACATGGTTCCATTCAACGATTGGCCGCATCCAAATTGTAAACATCAAAAATGCATTAGAACCAAAGTTTTGCAAACATTGAAATCACAGCAAAAGTGTTCCTTGTCAACCTTGGATGAAAACTCATGGAAGGCCATCAGATGGCCAGCAAAGATACCCGTGACAAGCCATAGACGCAGGCAAACAACAAATAAAACTAACACGCAAAGTGCTTCGAATAAAAACGCACGTGTCCTGAATTTTACTTTGCAATGAGGAAACGCTTGCGGACCAAACCATAGACGCACATTCGCAACAAGAACTACCACCCCACAATTGAGACCCATGAGAATGCGCGAGACACGCGAATAATTCCAGCCAGCCAGCTGCCCCAGTGGGCACGCCCAGCACGGACTGCGCATTGTGCATGCCAGATGGCACCAGAGGATTGGCGTCGCACACGCACATGCGATCCAAAAAGGCTTTGTGGCAAAGCCAACAAACAAGAAAGCGGATGGCGTAAATCGTGAAGTTGAGTTAAGCTAAGAAGCTGAAGCTAGAAAGATGAAGCTAGGAGCTGAAGCTAGGAAATTGAAATTGCTGAACCAAGGACTCGGAGGCTGAAGCTAGGAAGCTCAAGCTAAAAAGCTAGAGGAAACTGAAGCTAGGATCCCTAGGAAGCTGAAACCCTGAAGCTAGGAAGCTAAAGCTAGGAAGCTGAAGCGAGGAAGCTAAATCCAAGCTGAAGCTAAGAAGCTGAAGCTAGGAAGCTCAAGCGAAGATGCTGAAGCTGCGAAGCTGAAGCTAGGAAACTGAAGCTAGGATGCAGCAGCAGCTGAGCAGCTAGAAGGCTGAAGCTAGGAAGCTAAAGCTAGGAAGCTGAAGACGGGAAGCTGAAGCTAGGAAGCTGAAGCTATGAAGCTGAAGCTGGAAAGCTTATGAAGCTAAGAAGCTTATGAAGCTTAGAAGCTGAAGCTAGGAAGCTGAAGCTAGGAAGCTGAAGCTAGGAAGCTGAAGATAGGAAGATGAAGCTAGAAAACTGAAGCTAGGAAGCTGAAGCTAGGACGCTGAAGCTAGAAAGCTGAAGCTAGGAAGCTGAAGCTAGGAAGCTGAAGCTAGGAAGCTGAAGCTAGGAAGCTGAAGCTAGGAAGCTGAAGCTAGGAAGCTGAAGCCAGGAAGCTGAAGCTAGGAAGCTGAAGCTAGGAAGCTGGGGCTAGGAAACTGAAGGAGGCTGAAAATAGGAAGCTGAAGATGTGAAAAATTAGGAAGCTGAAGCTGGAAAGCTGAAGCTAGGAAGCTGAAGCTAGGAAGCTGAAGCTAGGAGTCTAGGACGCTGAAGCTAGGAAGCAAAACCTAGGAAGCTGAAGCTAGGAAGCTGAAACTAGGAAGCTGAAGGTATGAGCTTGGAGCCCTGGAGTCCTATCAGCCTGGAACCCTAAAGTAGCTGCCTGGAATGCGTCACCTAAATACAACATATCCAGCCAACCATATTTGGAACTTATACAATAGGGCCCTTCACAAGACAATTAGCTACCAGACTCAAGTACTGTGTCCAATCGTTGTTCGAGTGTTCAGGTCAAACTTGTCAGAGAGCAGCACGTGTTTACAGCTCAGACATAATGCTGCGTTCGGAAATTGCCTCTGCATGTTGTTTTCTGGAACTGCCAATCGCGAGTTAGTTGAGAAACAAATCGCATGTCCGCAGCAGCTATTGAAGAGTGATCAGATACTGCGGAGATCTGGCAGAAGCAATCCTGTGGAACAGTTCCACTGGCCAACTGGGAAGGATCATGGATGCAAAACTCGCAAAACAATTTCAATTCTCAGAAGCATATGAAATTGCCGTTGCGATGGCCGTCTGAGAAATCTGTGACGATTGCCCAAACATGCCAAACCCGAAACCGCAGAACTGCTCCAGCTTGCCAATGAACAAGGACAGATGCAAGCATTGCAAACTGCTCCAAAGAGTTATTCAAGAAGCTGGTGATTGTAATTTGCAAGCCGGAATCCACAGGTCCACAGCCCAACATTTCACCCAAACCTGTGACTGATGCAGAGGCCAAAAAATGAACTTCAACCTCAGCCTGTGCTGCCTTACCAAACATTGCTCTCAATGGCGTAGTGACGGCGTAGTCAAAGCCAAACACCTGCACGCATGGTGGGGTGCACAAAAGAATCGACAGAAGCATCACAAGTCCGCTTGTGTCCAGCTCCGTGAAGCAGACTAGCGTTCAGATCAGAACTAAACTGGCAGCACATGAGGTCTAACAAGCAAGTTGCCTGCTCAAACCCTTATCCATTTGCAACGACAGGGACGCTTTGCGTATCACTTGCAAAGACGTGACAAACCGTGGCGCCTTTCAGCCCTTCTTTCCCTTCGGCTTGGCTTTCGCTGCAGAGGTGCTGACCTTATGCTTGACCTTCACATCACGCCTCACGGTTGGCTTCTTAACCGTCTTGCCGCCATCTGCCTCGACTGAACCAGCTGCAACGGGTCGTTCCACCCAATTCAAAACGCAACGTGGGAGAACTGCCCCTTGGCTGTCGATCAACGCGTAGTACCTAGCAAACTTCAGCACGCTGACCAGGAGTGACGAGTAGAGGGAGGTTTGCTGTGTGAGCAGTTGGTGACATGTCCAGATGACCATGCAAACATACAATAATGTTATGAAGCTATTGTTCAAGAGATGGTTGGTCCCACAATCGGTGTTCACGTCGCGCCTGCTTTGAATGCCATAAACTGAAAAACATTCCACCAGCTGCATCACAACAAAAAACGCAAACCTGTAATTACTTGGGTCTGCCTTTGGAGCTTCAGAAGACTGGACCAGTTCAAAAATAACAGAACTGTGCCTCCTTGGGGCCTGCCCATCAAAATATGTGACAGCATTGCTAACTCTGGGCACTAAGTCTTGACCTTTTCTTTTGAGCGCTCCTCTCGGGACAATGGTGGAAAGTCAAAAAATACCATTGACAAAGCTCCTATGCTGCCACTGTAGCTTTTCTCTCGATTGGGAATGGTCTGGCAGGTCGAAACTTGAGCCAGATACGAACCAGCATCGCTCAAAGCCTGAGCGCAACCAGTACTAAACTGTTTGAAGCTGGACCAGAACTGGTTTGCAGCGCCGATAAAATGATCGAGATCCAGTGCCGCCTGGCCCATCAATTTTGTTTCCACCGCCTGTGCGTGCCCACTTGACATTATCGCTTCCCAGCCTGGGTCGATCTTGGTGTCAATAGAAGAAAGAATGGATTTCAGGAAGCCCACGACAGTAGTACCAACGAGCTTGGCCAAGGAATGAACAAACTCTGAAACCACCTGATGTTTGCGCTGAGCATTCCCCTGAACCGCACCACCTGCTGCAGCTGAAATTGCGTTCTTGGCCAGGTTGAGATATCTGCAAGCCAACTGCAACCGTTCAAAAACTTGCTTGTTGGCTGCATCGATGATGTCCTTCATGCCCAACTGGAAGCTCATAGTGAAATTGCTTTGAGCAATAACAAAAGCCTCAGCTCCATCGATGCAATGCTTCACTGCCATGGCCTGGTAGTCGAACACACGCGTACCAGAAAGCACCTCATGCTGGATCAAAAGCATAAAGGTTTCTAAGGATTTGTGACCTTCATCATCCTCAGAAATGTCTTTAGCAGCCTTCCACTCAACAGGCATCTCAATCACAACAACCTCGCCAAAATTCTCGTCTGCTTTACGTGCATGGTGAACCTTCTTTGCGAACAAGGGGAGGGTCGCAAAGCATGCAATGCCTGCCTGGAAATCCACATCGTGAGCTGGTGACATCTTAGTCATGAAAGCATGCTTCATGCTGGCAAACTCCGCAACAATCATCCTGTGCAACTCATCCTTAATGAAAGCATACGGGCGCATGCAAGATTCTCCCAACGCTGAAATCAATTTGGCAGCCTGCAATCCCATCAAACTCTCAGTCTTGCTCTTGGCCTGACACAGCTTAGCCAACTTAAAACGTGCGGTGGCCATTGTATCCTGTCTATGCAATTCGGGTATAATCTGAGTGTCGATCGTTGCCCTGCTGAATGCGATAGGTGGGAATCTGTCGTCTTCCGGGTGGTCGGGATCACCAAGAAAAACCACACCTCTGGTCCAAAGCACCATGTGGCGGATCTCATCGAAAAGAAAACATTGCTGATGGTGCAATCAAAGGTGGCTTCGCACCTGGCTTCAGATTGACATAGGAAGTGTACTTGTCCTTCATGAAAAGCTCCTTCTGGAATCCCATCAGTATGCCAGGAGACTCAATACGCAATTTGAAATGAGACGGGCACTCGCCAGCTTCAGCAGAAAGCACCAAGTTGGCCATCAGCATCTTCGCTGCATGAAGCGAATAGAATGACAGATTGTTGAGGGACCCCTTCAGATGGTCCTGAACCTGAGCCATGGCTCTCTGGGAGGCAGGCAAATCATCACGCAAAGCCTCGATAGCCTGGTAACAGCTTTCGACCTGGGCCTGCCAACGTTTCACCGCCTCTATGTCGACATTGAGGGTCTGCTGAGTACAACTATCCAATGCACTTGTGGTTTCAGCTGAAAACATGCGCACAAATTCACAGTCCTGTCCTGTCTTTCCGCCACCGTTTGCTTCCGCAAGAACATGCCATTGTAGACAACACCAGCGTCATACAAAATCTGACCAACCTGGGTGGACTTCTGGGTTTCCAATACCAAATGACTGGAGCCCTTGCTGCGTTCCCACCAATCCAGGGCTCCTGAAATGTCTGTAGTGGCTTCGGCCGATGGACTGAGCAACAACTGCTCTAGCATGATGAATCCCATTCTGAAGTCATCATCTATGATCCGGTCATAGCCGGGACCAGTGTGATGCTTGATCCAAGCAAAGTAACGGGACCTCAGAACCTCACGCTTACCATTGCTGTCTGCTTTTGAAAAAACGAGGCCATACGCAGAGCCGAGCAAAGAGCAGCAAACATCGTGTTGGAATTCAATACGCCGCATTCGCGACCAATTTGAATAAGGTTGGTTTTCCTCGCCGCCACCGAGGGAAGTGTACGAGAGCAGGAAGTCGGTGTCCGAGTGCGGATCTTTCCAAAGATTCATCGCATTCTCAGCGATGACTATGTTGAAGGCAACTGTGATGTCCAAAGGAAAAGCCTTCTTGAATCTCGTCGATGTCAAACACTCCCTGCAATGTGTGATGAATTCTTGTGAAGACCGCCTCTTCAGCTTTGCATATTATCCTAGAATGTTCATTTCCTGAACCTGGCAGACCCCGATGAGCTTCTTGCAGTCGTCATAATCTTCGCACACTTGAATCATGTCGATCGCCTCTTGCGCAAGGGCATACTTGCGTATGCTTTGTTGGTGCACTGTAATCATCTTCAAGGAATCTGCCATCTGGTCTTTAGACATACAGCTCACTCTTGTTGACGAGTTTTGTAAATTCGTAAACAAGTCCTGCGCACTCGAGAATGCGGCCTGAATTGCCGCCATGTCCTCCGACTGCTGACTGACAGTGCTGCCGCTATTTGAAACGGCTGCATGTGCTCTCTTTTAAGTTTTGGCCCTTCTCTTGAGCTTCCCCTGCAAAGTCCAAAGCATTAGAACTGGAGAGGAACGCTGGGCTGAAGAAGGTGGATGCATTCTGCCCAGGTTGCTGTGCAAGTGCTACACCGCCAGAAGCTTGGGACGCTGCAGCCGCTGCCTCAGCTGCCTTCTTCTCATCAGCCACACGCTGGGCTGCCGCTTGCTCCTCAAGGTTCTTCAAATCATCCGCGATGGCATCAATATGCATCAACTGTGAAACAGACTCGTTGTCTGCGAGCGCCACAGCAAGCCTCTCATGTCCTTCCTTCACCTGATCTGGCATGAACAACCTCTGCCCGTTGTCGCGCATTCCGTCGCACACAGCGATGAGCTGGTTCCTGACTCGACTGCGCCAGTAGCCAGGAATTCCCTCCACCGCTTTGTAAGTGTCATACTCTTCATGACTTGCTTCTTTCAAAGCCGCCTTCGTAAGACAAAGCACGCTTGGGTCCCTGTGGTTGCCATCTTTATCTTTGAATTCAAAGTGGTTGTCCTCCCAAGACTTTTTTGTCCAGCTTCCGACCCGCCACTGCAGCTCCAATTCCAAGATGGTCACAGTTCTCAGAAATGCCTTCCTGAGCTGACGCCATGAGCTGCAGAAACACCCATGTACAAAAACATGTCCATGCCCCTGCCCCCAGGTCCCCGAATTGTTGCAGGCAGAGCAACAGCTTCAACAAAGGAACTCAACTGATCGTGTCCCGTGCCATTGCCCAAATGCCCAAGCATGCCGTTTGCAAAATGGACAACGATCAAGCTCAATCACAGCTAAGGCAAAGACATATCTTCAAGACACTCATCTGCAGATGGGAGATTGAAAGCTCCATGCTTCAACGCTTCAATGACCAAGTTACGCTTGACCTTCTGGTCCTTTTGGTACTCCGGATTCTTTTTGTCATGCAACCGCTTGATCCACTCCTGCCGCAATCAACTGCATAATTTAAGCATAGGACAATGTATGTAATCGACATCATTGCTCTGGTAAAGTATGTAACTTACAACAACACTTGCCGCTCTTCTTGCAAGAGGTTCTAAAACCAGAACTTCTTGAATCAGGCACCATGGAGAAGTTGATTCGCTGAAAGACGCACATGTCACATCAACTTGTGCCATTTGCCGAAACCAATTAAATGTCCAGAAATTGCGCATTGACATTCTATAGGGTTTGTGCATTCCTCGCGGTGGGCGCACATCCATGCCAACAATGCGCGACGGCAGCGATGCTGAGCCTATGCCCAATTGCAACTAGCCATGCGAAAAGGGACGTCCTGCACAGGCCTTCCATTTCTAAGAAAATGCGCCAGAAACAGACATAGCAGACATAGCCAACTGATACCATTTGGATTTGGCATAAACTGCAATGTGAATTGGTTGTTCTCAGGCGCCCATGGTGCTACCATCGTAGAATTCAATAAGCAAGCCGCGCATGTGAACAGTGTTAGTGCTGCGCCCGCAATCGGAGAGCATGGCGAACACGTTGGATGTGAAGAAGAAGAAACTGCTCCTTGCCTCGCACCAAGCGCAGCTGCCGACGAACCTGTAATGAACCTGAATTGACGAAGCGGCAGGTTCCACGGATTCAAACAAAACTTCAACACAGCAGTGCGAATGGCTGGTCGTTAACCTCAAAGATAACAAGATGCAATCTGTAAAATGCGTTGGGCTGCGTTGACAAATGTATTGGCACTATCTGTTCCAGCACTTTGTTTGTCGCCGCAAGCTCATTCACTACCAAGCGCACACGCTGTCACTGTGCCAACGTTGATGTAACTCAAGCGCTGACATCTCTTTGGAGAATCGACAGTGGCTCCAAACTTCAGGCAGTGGCAGCACGACAAGATGATCAGAGGGGAGCTGATAGCCTTGAGCAACCACACACGTGTCTCAGTATGCAAGCAAGGCTTGCATGCCTAGATGATGATCACCTCAAGAAGTTGAGAACAACGCATCTTGGAAGCCAGATAGGACAAACTTAGGAGAACATCTTGCGCTGAGAACTCAAAACCAGAACCCGCTTCAAACCTTGTCCGAGCTATGTGCAGATGCCTGACATTACCTCTGACCAAGGCGACGATTGAATGTGATGTGTAGCTGGGCCACCCATCCATTGCAAAGTTGCTTCACAACCTGTACGGACACGCTCATCAAAAAACCCACACAACACTTCCACAGAAAGTATTGTCACAGTAGAGCGGCTCGTCTGGGATTCACATGCCAACCAAAGCTGCATTCAGGTCACCCACCCAGTCGGACGCATGCTGATCTGGACCTGAGCTGTCCTCCTCGCGCCATCGCCTTTCACACATTGATAGAACCCGGAGTCCCATCAGCCATGCTGTCGCAATCCAAACCCGACACAAGCTCAGGCGGGATCACCTCTGGAAGGGGGACGCAACTCAGCACAGCCGTGAAATGCACGCAGAGCTGCTAGAGGCTCATTGCATCGCCCATGAATCTCCTAAGGCGAGAGTCCTTGGTAAACCCAGCATCTGATTAAATGATGCGTTGATTCAAATATGTCTTTCACATTGCCAGTGTGCAACTCCTGTTGCCTAACAACCAAGCAACCAAAGAGTGCCTCTCCACTACCAAAAAGCGTGTCTCTCCAAAGAATGCGTCTCCAGCGAATACAAGCCAGCGCAAAACGCGCATCTCCCAGAAGGCCGCCTGCAGCGCCCTCGCACAATAGATGGCGATGAAACTGCGCCTTGCGCATCCCAACGCAGCATGCCATCAGAGCCATCAAGGCATCGTCGACGTCCGACGTCCTTCGTCCAGGAGGACGTCCAATGGCGCATAAGGTGAGGCAAGTCCCTAACTGGCAGTGCAGACTAAGAGCCTGCCCCAAGAGAGGGGACCCTTTCCCGACCTGGGACAACCCCGAGAAGTCGAGCGACAAGACTGCACTCGGACCTGCCGGGAACAACTGCTTTCAGCACAGCGGTGAACCGGAAAGAGGACCCAGGGAGGTGGCCCTGGGTCCTCAAACCGGTTCACCGCAGTGCTGAAAGCCCTTGTTCCCAGCAGGTCCGAGTGCAGTCTTGTCGCTCGACTTCTCGGGGTTACCCTAGGTCGGGAAAGAATCCCCTCTCTTGGACAGGCTCTTGTTCTACACTGCCATTCAAGGACTTGCCTCATCTTATGCGCCGTCACCCTCTCAACGACAATCAGATTCGCTTGACTTCCGAACCCAAATGTTACCAGATGCAATAGGACCGAACTGAATAGGATCTACTCACGGCGACAATGAGAATTCGGATGCAAACGTCAGTGCTTGACCTTCACATCGCACTGGGCTTAAAAGCAATCAGGACGCTGGGTTTAGCAGCGTTCTTGTGATTTAAATCCTTTGCCAGGTCGACGCCCTGCATCACAGCGAACTCGCAGCCCAGTAGAATTCGCTCTTGCCTTCTCATCCATACTTCTTCACCTGGAGCCAAGGCCTTGAGTTCGGTGCTCACCTGCTTCGAGCCAAACTCGCCCACGTTCGGGCTCCTGCAAACCAATGCAACATCGGGCGCAATTGGCAAAGCAAATGTGGAAACGACAACTGGGCTCACCGTCGCTCACAATACGTCGACTACCATTTGCAGATGTTACAACGCACAAGAAGCCGGCAAAACTCTTGCCTGAGAGTTGACGCATGCAGACTTCTACGGCGGCGGTCGTGTTGACAAAGATCTCTTCTGTGTCGTCGTCTGCCATCTCTGAAATCGGGCTGTACGCATCTTGCAAGAGCACTGCGTCTTGCTGCCGAGGAGTGAGGCTATGCCACCAAGGGTTGGCAGCGTAGTGTTGGTATCGCGGGTGGTGCACTGGCATTGTACTTGGCACACGAGGTACAGGTGCATTTTTCCAGAGAGCCTCATGGCGATACACCCAGGCACTGTAAGGGCGAGCATCACCACTACCAGCATCTTCTTCAGCTTCTTCAGCCTGATCCTGGTCCACAAAATCACCGTTGTCATGTTGGTCAAAATCATCGCCAGAATTCTCTGCACCCTGCTGCTTGCGCTTCCGAGCCTTCCCTGCTTTTGGCTTCAAAGGGAAGTCATGCTCGACTTCTCTTGGCTTCAGAATGTCCTGGACGCGCTCTACCTGCTCATGGCCCTCCGGCAAGATCATCGCCTCATCAAGATTTAGCCCAAGGTCAACAGCCTCTTCAAGCTGAAGGGCCAAAGGAGCATAGGCCTCCAAAAGATTGCCAACCTCAGACCCCATCAACTCCCAATACCTGGAGCAGTGAAGGGCTGAGATGTACACCCGAGCTCGATCGTGTGGAACCCCCATGCGCAAACTGTTGAGGAGCGCGTAGGAAGCCTGGACTCCTGCGCCTGCCATGGCGACCATGACTTGGTCCATAGCAGTGAGAGGGGCTCCAAGGTTGCGCATCAGCCCAGCTACCTGAGCAATCTGCAGCATTTCAATCTGGCACAATCCCCATGCGAGAAACAACTCCCTGTGCTACACAATCCTTGAATACAGAAGGCATTTCCAATGTGTACAAAAACATCAGCGCCGAATCCTATACGTCACAATTACTTCGTGCATCTAAGCTTGGAACGTTCTCGCCCGTCACAAGCATTGGCCTGTGGGAAGCAATGAACTTCATCATGCTCCGGAAGCCTTTCCCACTATTGCCCGTGGAGCACGCTAAGGCTTGTTTGTGATCATGGGCGTGGCAATTCTTCCCCGTATGATCTTTACAGGGCCAGCCAGCTATCGTCCAAAGCCCTGCAAGGATCTGCTGCAGCTGCGGAATGAAGAAACTCTTCTTCTGTTTCTGCCCTTAGCCAGCTTGGCGACGACTTCGAAACATCTTGCGCAGGCTCCCTGCCAAAGCAGAAGTCGCCACCTCTGCAACCCGCTTGACTGCTAGCCTCGCGTTCGACTGAAAGCAAACGAATTGTAGCTTCCACGGTATCGATTCAACGCAGAGTTCGACCACCAGCGTCGGCTTGTACGCGAGGCATAGAACTCCTTGGATCACCGTTTGCAAGGAACTGACGCATAAATCCGATCCTGAAAGCAATGTGCTGAACGAGGATTGCTGCACCCTTCTGCAGTTTTCCGCCAGCAGCTCAAACTTTTGACGTCAATTGTGCAGGAGCCACAAAGCCATCTGCGTGACACAAAGGAGCCGCAGCGCTTGAGTTTGATCAAAAGCGTAGCCTTTGTATCCATTGTCGATGTACGGAAAAACATAATTGTAGGTAGCACTCAATGGGCTGTTGGCATCATCGCCATCGTCTGAATCGCATAAGATGGCATCCATCCCAACCGTAGACTGCAAGACAACCACGAAGACCAGGGCACCCAAGACCACAGAGCCAGAATTCCAGCGCGTCTTCGTGAGAAACAAATCTATGCGAAAACAACACGACCAGCAAAACGCGAGGCTGACAACATCTGCCTTGAACTGTTGAACACCTGTGCTGCGACTCAATCACATATTGACGAAAGCATTCCTTTGAAGCAAGCTACTCGGCGCCTGCGAGCATGAATGACGTGGCTTTGCTTTCAAAAAGCTGACCCACTGTTGAGCACCCGAATTTCCAAACCAACGCCTGCTCACCCACTCAGATGTTCATGCATTCAATTTCATTGGACTCGGCTTCTCGTCAAGTTGCCTGAAATTGTGCTTGCAAAAGCCCAAAGACAGTTGTCGTGCAATGCCCAATTCTCCAGTGCCAAAAGCATGGCCAATTGTATCCCAAACTTCAATGCTTCTGCATCCGCTTGATTCTGGCCGCCTGGATATCCTCACGCATCTCCTCCAGCGTGCGCTTCCAATGGCTGCCCACATTTATTGGGACCTCATCTAGACCCTCTTTGCAAACGATTTGCCTCAGTGCGGCCAAGTTCGCCAGCTGCAGCTCTTGACAACTCCTGGCCGCGTCAAAAGGAGTGACCACTGGGCACCTCTTACGAACCTCTTGAGGAGCAGCCTGATCCTGAGGCAGATGACATCACTCCCAAATCGCGAGACTCACGCAAGCTCCTGAGGCTGGGTCTGGGCAACGACTGTGTCCCGAGCAACACGCGCCGCCTGGTCTGCTAGATCAGGAGGAGCAACTTGGTGTGGGCCCTGAAGAGCAGTCCTGCCGCGAGGAACGTGATTCCCAGGCTGAAGAACATGGACATGGACACCAGCGCAAGGAGCGTGACGAGGGGGTTGCTCCTCCTCACAAAGTGCTCGCTCCTGAGGCAGAGAACAAAGTTGAGGCAGCTCGCGCCGCAGTAGACCTCGGATGGTGATGATGATCAACACGACACTGATGAAGCACATGAAGGTAATAGGCCCTGATAACGGCCCATAAAATGTGAGCGCGATCACACTGCCTGAGTAGCCATAATTCCCTTGCCCGATACCTGGCAATTGTCAGCAGTGAGCACCCTGCACTTGTCAATCGCTACCCAAGAGGCCATGCAATTTCCCATGGCAATCAGACGGGTCTCAGAGCGCATGCCAAAGCAACAGGGACAGTTTGAAGATCTTGACTCCTTCAGCAAGCCGTGCTTACAGTGGCAAATGTCCAGAAAGCCTTAAATTACGAGGGCGGTTGCAATGCAACTGATTGCTGTGCCGGTATGCCAACATTGCACGCATCTTAAACAGCTGCGGCAATCAGAGCAGCAACATCAGCCAGAGCAGCGAGCAGCCAGAGCAGATAGACTCACAAGGAACGGACCGCAAGCCTGAGGCCACACTGCAGCCACAGTCACTTCTCTGCCCAAATCTCTGGTGTGGTGAGCTCCTGGAAAGGATGCGCACACGATTTATGCATGGCATGTCAAAGAGTTGATCCTTAATCGCCGCTAGATGGCAGTCGGGTCAAACTCCTTCCGTTTTCTGCAAGCGATGCCTTCGGGCCCACACCAGAAGCAAAGAGGCTTGATGCAGATCTCATCGGGCGCGCAGAGCTCCCTGAACCCTGCCCCAAATTAAACTGGACAAAATCAAATACAAGCCCTGAATCAGAATGTGATGGCAATTGAGGGTTGCACACATCTGGGTCACCAAGCCGCTTCAGCTCGCGCACATCTCGCTCATAGCTACCCCAACAGCAGCCACATCTGCAACTGCCCATCTCGATCTTACTTTTCAATGATAATGAGCCACACGTTCCCATTGCGAGGTGAAGACAAGGTCGACTCGGGCAGCTAGCTGAACTTTTGAAGAGAATATTCCATGAAGGCGAAAAACGGCGAAACCAATCTCACTAAGAAACAGATCACCGAGCACCACGCAACGAAACCTCACAGAATGGCATCATCCACAGAAACGCATTCAAGAGTTCAAAATCTGAATATCTGCCACCTGTGCCCACTGGCAACCACATTGCTTTTGGAGTGTCACTGCGCCACACGCCTTACAAAAGCGTCTGGACTTAGACTCGCCCAAAATGCCACGCAGGGGATATGTCAGCATTTGGGTCAGCGACTTCCAGGAGCGAGCCCTCAGCAGCTTCGACTGGCCCGATCACCAGCAGCATGTCCTGCCAACACAACTTCCATGGACTGCCAGAACATACCACTGCTGAACTACGACCACAATGCCGTGGGCTGTTGCGTGTGACAATCCACGTTCCTCACATGCATGCAAACACACAAGCGCACGCACGCACGCACGCACGCACGCACGCACACGCACGCACCCACACACACACACACACACACACACACACACACACACGCATGCGTAGTACGTGCGCACTATGCGCAGTAAAAGGGACACAGGAACACAAGTGCGCTTAAGCACAAAAGCCCGAACACCAACACCAACACCAACACCAACACCAACACCAACACCAACACACACACACAAACACATCCATACACAGCGCAGCAAGCATGCGCACATGCGAAGATAGACACGCACAGAAACATACAAACCAACAAGCATGCACAGGGCTCACGCGCGATTCACACGCAAATGCAAACACATATGCCAAGAGGACAGGCAAGCGCACGTAGCGCAGAGTCACAAACACTTTGAACCAAACCACCCCTTCCCCCACCAACTCAACACCCCCATCCACACACATATGCGCCCACACGCACACACATACATTATTTCAGGCTTACAAATTGCACGCAAACATGCAAACACCCACAAGAAGCCCACTGCGTCTCCACCCAGCAAATTCCAGAAACCCCTGACGCATCCATCACTGTGCGCATATTGGGGCGGAGGGGGGTGCACCAAATGGCTGATAAACACAAAAGCCTTACACAAGCCCCATACATTTGGAAAAAACAAATATCAGCAATAATAAATGCGAATCCTAAACCCATGGCGATCCAATTATATTGCTCCAATAAAGCAAACATGGGAAGCTAGAAGAAAGCATGGACCTGGGCGGCAA
>Ga0099797_100592_pt1 | contig 23076 bp, 17 predicted proteins | sample Uncmet_Sort48C_1_FD_89871 | JGI IMG/M metagenome (GOLD analysis project Ga0099797, IMG submission 89871) | Marine eukaryotic communities from CALCOFI LINE 67, Pacific Ocean - C012_Sort48C_1 | ecosystem: Environmental > Aquatic > Marine > Oceanic | place: Pacific Ocean: Monterey Bay | collected...
GTACGAAATCAACCGGTTGCAAGCCATGGGAAGTCAAAACAAATTGGGGGAAGAAGAATTAACGGGTGGGACATTTACCCTGTCCAACATTGGATCTATCGGTGGCACATACGCTTCCCCCGTCATCTTAGCGCCCCAAGTGGCCATAGGGGCATTGGGGAAAATTCGCCGTGTCCCACGCTTCGATGCCGAGGACAACGTCTACGCAGCGAACATGATGTCTGTCAGTTGGTCGGCGGATCACCGTGTCATTGACGGTGCAACGATGGCCCGGTTCAGTAACATGTGGAAAGACTACCTGGAAAACCCAGAAAAAATGTTGGTTCACTTGAAGTAGAATCATGTCAAAAGTGAATTCTCTTGATGATAAAATAATAAAATAAGATGCTATTTAAAAGTACAGTACGGTACAGCATAAACTATCAGACTATCAGAGAGACGGCGCGGCCAGTATTCACATAGCATATTCACATAGAATCGCACTGTAGTTGTACGATGTTGTAGTACACATCAAAAAAAAGAAGGAGAGATCACGCACGGCAGAGACCGAGGAGAGGAGGGGGGGGGCTGCTATAGTGTGTCCCTTCATGTCATAAACGAGTAAATATGTATCACGAACGCCTGATCTCAAATTCCTGGATCAAGTATGCGTCGGTGGCTGGGACACATCCCTTTTTTTTGGATACACTAGCTCCCTCAACGGTGGAACTATTCCGCCGCGTTTTGCGAGGCCTGGTCGGCACTTCTCGAGACACAGTAGTCCGGTAGAAGAAGCATGCCATCCGGTCAACTTCGTCCTCGTATGCGTGTGGCAGTGGCCCTACTGCTAATCGCGGTCTTGTCGTGCGTGTACAGTATCGAAGGACTGAAAAAGAAAAAGCATCACCACCACAAACATGCATCGATGAAGACCCATGTGCACAAACCTGCTAGAGTCGTCGTAAAACCAGCCGACCCAAGAACAGCCTCCCCTTCATCGGTCCCGAGCTGCTTTGTCCCTGAGTGTACGGATATTCAGCGCCAGGGTAGGTTGGGGGGTTGTATGCATACCCATTCAGAGGTGGTTTTGAGGTATCGTGCCACCTGGCGTTGTAGTCTTTCGTCGACAGCAACTTACCTGAGTCGTCGCCCTCGATTTGGGTGAAGCTATTACCAGCGGTAGCCGGCATACTCTCCTGTGATTTCACTAAAACTTCTCGAGCTGCGTTTATCTTTTCATCATTAGATCTATACGGAGCTGTAAAAGTCCTTGGGCTGATCAAATGTGTAGTGTCCTGGGAGAAATTCTCGGCGCTCCAATTCACCGTTCTTTCTCGTTTCCTTTCTTCTCGTGCCATGGGTCGCTCCACTTGCAATTCCCCCAAGTTTGGCTTCGCATTGAAACGGCCAATTACCCTGTCTTTATAAGCCCGTGGGCTAATAGTTGATGTTGGCTGTCCGAAAGAAGCTTGGTACCCCAGTGCTTGTTTCATCCCATATCCTCCTCTTGGACTTCTTCTGGTAGAACCTGTTTCATCAACCCGCTGTATCTGTGGACGCGATGTTTCCCCTGCCTTGCGTCCATTCAAAATTTGCTGCCGCTTATTATTATTTTGAACAAGTTCGTGTACTACTCGTGGCGAATATGATAGCTGGATATCAGGCTCAATGCCACTGCCTAAAAATGCCGCAGTTTTTCTCATGGTCGCATTATTCGCTCGTCGCTTGGCTTCCTTAAACTCGTTGTAAGATGCAATCCCGTTGTTTGCAACGATTGAGCGACCTGGGGCTGCAAAGGATGAAGCAGATGTTATCCGTGGTGTGAAACTCCGTGGAGATGGCGCTGGCATCTGGTTTTGGTAATAACGACCTGACATGTTCGACGATGCAATGCTTGGAGGGCGCTCCCTCGGGGTACAGGATCGTGAGTATGGGTGCGAGCGATGTTCAAAAGCATTCTTTGTCGGTGCGTACGCAATGTCTGATCGGGGAGTGCTTGGTGCGGGCGTTAGTCCATAGTTGTATTCACGACTATCTTGTGAGTATCGAGGTGCACTATGTTGTTGAGAAAAATCTTCTTCCATTATTTCACAATGGGGCGAGCTTGTAGTGGACGTAAATTTTATTCGCTCCGGCATTTGATTCAGCGTCGTAAGAACGGTGCTTGCACTCCCATCCGCGTTGGCGTGGGGGAGTTATTTGCATGAAAACAAACATGTTCACACATATGTATGTATGTGTAATGTTGTTTGTATTATAACTGGTATGAAAGACTCGATCGACATGTGCAATCAACAAACGTTATTTTGTTATTTTCATTCGTTGATATTCGTTTGATAGATAGATTTATTTAGTTATAGACATACAGACCAAGCCTGAAACGTAACCAACGTTATTTATTACTTGCTTTCTCTCATGCACTACTTCCACCAACGTTTCCGTTTCCACAAGGGCTTGCTTGGCACATCTCCCCACAAGAAACATCTGCCAACAAATTAATTACGACAGTGTCTCCTTGAATTTGGCGAGACCTTCCTGTTATGGGAGGAGCCGTGAGTGTGAATAGTTGTGTAGAAAAATATGAAGAAACTATCGATGACGATAAACTGTCAGTAAGCGAGAGAGAGTCCCTGACCAGGCTTGCTGAGAATATTTTGCACGGCGCAGAAAATCCTGCGGAAGTTAGACGTAGAGTAGATGAGAATATTAGCCGAGGAGATGATGGTCAAAACACCGTTCATAATAAGCCATTTTTGAAATACCTTGCTGTCGAGGTCATGAAAACTATTATGAACGCGGCGATAGAGGATGCCATGGCATCACTGCTAAGCGATTATGCAGAGAAGGTAGACGATGGTGAAGAGACTTTGGAGGTAACGCAGTCGGAGTCTGAAGTTAAGCCCTCATCTTCCGCTAGACATAAGTAAGATTGGTTTTTTTACATAAAAGTATATACATTTATACCATGGTATTTTATCTACATGACAAAACACTTCTCTTCGTACAAAGAACGAAGAATAAACTACATTTCAAACAAACGACATAAGGTCTATGTACGCACATGTACATCTCGGTGCTTTGTTACGATGCATACTATCTCTTTGAAAGATGGGTTCCAATGATAAACCCAATGCCTACGCAACAGCAGCAACCGTTGCTGGAACTGACACGGGTGCGCTGCAGTACGGGCACGAGCCGAACAACATATTGAACGACCTTCGCGTCGATGGAATAGATTGCAACCATTCTGATACACAGGCATGGTGAAATGCTTGGCCACATGTATTGCAAATGAAATCTGGCAGCATTGCCTTCTGTGACACCCCAGTGTTCGGATGTATTGTTGACGATGCACTGGTGCCATCGCCAAGTTTATAGGAATAACAAATCCCACATTCAACCTTAAAATCATCTTTGCTCGAAGTCTGCGGATGCGGAAATGTGATCTCCAGCAATCGCTGCAAATTATCGCGTGGATATCGCTTTATATCCCACGAATCAAGTCTGGCATGCAGCTTTGTACGCAGAGGCTCGACCACTTTGTCTTGTCCCATAAACTCAACTTCACATTGGCTCATTGGGTCTGTATGAGAAATTTTGATATGCATGGTACAATGTTCTTGCACCGCAATCCTGCGTACTCGCGAACTTCGCGAGGGATGTTGTGGTTCCAAGACCCATACATGACTATCAAAATCATCCATCACGTCCCAAAAGAGCTGATAGTTAGACAGCTCTTTCCCAGCCTCGATTAGCAACTCGCGAATGCTGCGAGTAGTAATTGCCCCCATGGCATTCTCCCCCAAGATGACAGCTCCCATAACCCCGTCGGTGCTCTCAGAGGTAGGCACGTCTAATTCGACCACCGGGTGCAACATAAGTTCAGTAGGCTCGTCAGCATTCTGGAGACCTTCACGAAGGACTTTTATCACAACGGTAACAAGATGATTTCTTCGCTTCTGGTCCTGCACCTGCATTTGAAGACGAGATAAGGAATCGTTGACACCAATTAAATGCGACCAACCGGTCGCGTTGATTTCGTCGATAATGGTCTTGTAATATCCGGCCGGGGGCATCATCCCTAAATCATTTGAATCGCGCTCGACTCTTTTCATGTAGGACATGATTTCATTTGCACAATCCCGCATTGTCAAGCTCTGAGACAGTACTTTCTGTAACTTGGTTGAGTGGTCATCGCTTACAGTGGGATCCTCGTGGCCCAAAGCAGTACGTAGAGCTTCCGACAAAACAACACTCGTTTTCGTGGTCGTACGCAGCGGCAAATCTCTCCAATTCCTGCTGATCACATCGGCCTCATTTGCTCCGTGGCCTAACTCTACGTTTACAATTGCAAAGATGTGCTCCAGACCTAAAAAGGTTATGTATACGGAAAAATTAGTGAATGTATCGTCACTCGGTGCCACTAGGATAGTGTCCTGTTTCATACGAGAAGTCATCCAAATCAAACCTTTGCTTTTTGTTCCGCTCGTCTTTTCTGGGCAGCGTCCCTCTTTCGAGCGAAATCGCGCGCTTGGGCAACGTTCTGACTGCGCTTCAACTCTTTTTCTGCCTTAAAGCAAATATCAAGAGCAACTTTCAGGTCGTTGCAGGCGCCGAAGTATTTTTTGAAGGGGTTTTCCTTGTGGCAAGAAATCAACGAGTTCACAGTGTCGCCACACTGGGGGTGCGGTCGACCAAGCGGGGGGTGCATGCAACCTATGGAAATATGGGGCGACGGGCAGATGTCTGGGTAGTGCACGTTAAAGACAGGTCGAACGGTGGCCTTGTGGTTGACTTCTCGCTGGTGACGAAGAATAAGGGCACATTTTCCGCTGCACATATCATCATGAAATTCGGATACTGTAGATCGCGTTCAAGGTGTTCATACTTCGAATTCATCGATGGAATCAAATTCGATCATTCGCTCGATCGGAACGACTCGTACTGCAGGAGCGCACGAGCGCAGCCGAGGAAGGAAGTAGGATCCTTCGTAGTCTTCACCTTCGATGCTCGCATGGATGCATGGAGTGGATGGCTAATTTTTTCGACGTGAAATGTGAAACAATTCACAGGGAGGGAGATACAAGGGGACGATAGCACCAGGAACATGATGGATGGGTTACAGCACACTCACTGCTCGCCGCGAGGTTGTGGTCGTTTCAGAGACAGACCCCAACCAACCTTCTTCCGCTCCTTCGCAACTTTCCTGGAGGTCTCTCGGCTCATTTGGAAATCGTCCTCAAAGCCGAAAAGCCACCCCAGATGGCGTCTTTGACAACAGCAGAACTCCCCGGACCGCCTACGAAACGACACAAGCCAAAGGTGGTAGTGACGGGACATAGCGTGTTTGAAAAGTATGCTATTCCAGAAACGTTGTGTAAATATGTGGTCACTTTCTTCTGGGACGACCCAAAGACCTTTGGACAGTGGCTACAAGCTTGTCGTCAGAACCATATTCTGGGTTTGGATAAAATGACAGCGTTTAAAGTGCGGTGGGACGACGTTCGATCGCTCACTCTTAGGAAATCAGTAAGAAGACAAGTCTTTCGTGCTTCGTTTTCTAAAAAGCTTGATCTGTCTGAAAATCAAGTCGGGTATGAAGAGTGCGAACAGGTAGCTTCTGCATTGGCGACCACGACGGCGCTGAAGGAATTAAATTTGTTTTGCGACCATCTCTTCTTCCGAATACTAATCAGGAAAGCATGGAAACATTTCGTTTTTCAGCAAGGGAGCATAAAATGTACTTTTCCCTGGGGTGATGTGTATGAAGGGGAGTGGAAAGGCGGCGAGTGTCACGGACACGGGAAACTGACTTACGCCAGTGGTGGTGTGTATGAAGGGGAGTGGAAAGACGGCAAGCGGCACGGACAAGGGAAACTAACTTACGCCAGGCACGGACCAGGGAAACAGGCTTTCGCCAATGGTTGTAGGTATGAAGGGGAGTTTCAAGACGGCAATATTCACGGGCAAGGGAAACTGACTTTCGCCGATGGTAGTGTGTACGAAGGGGAGTGGAAAAAGGGCAAGAAGCAAGGACCAGGAAAAATGACTTTTGCCGATGGTGGTAGGTATGAAGGGGGGTGGAAAGAGGGCAAGTTTCATGGGCAAGGGAAACTGACTAACGCCAATGGTGATGTGTATGAAGGGGGGTTTAAAGACGGCAAGAAGCATGGACGAGGGATGAAGATGTGCAAAATTTTATGTTCTGAAGTTTTGTTATGTTATGACGAGGAAGGGGAAATGACTTACACCAATGGTAATGTGTATTATAACGAGTGGGAAAAAGGCAAGCTGCTCTATGGGCCGGATGAAAGTGAGTTGGATGAATGGACGTTTCATCCTCGCATTAGCAGGTTTGCTCTGGCATTTAGTCAACGTAAGAAAATATGCCCCGGGTACAACAAAAATGTTTTCGAGAGGTTGTTTACCACACCCACACGGGGAAGGCGGAATCACAATGCGGAGACGATTGTTGCCATGGTTAACATTACGAAGGAAGAAAAAATACAGTTTGCCTTGGAGCACAAAACGAAACACTGGCATAAGGAGCAAGTGAGTAATGTGCAAAGAAGCACCCTGAAAGCGAAAGAACTCATGGAGCGGGTGCGTAATGCGGAATCATGGGATAAAAAGCACTATGTGTTGAGATCGGGGCTGCCCATTCTTGCTCGAAATGCTGTGAAGAACGCAGAACGTTACTTCGATGTGTTGGGCAAAGTGTCCACGGAAGAGGAGACTAAAGAGATAGGCAATTTTTGGACGGCGTATAGCCACGAAAGGAGGCGTTGGACGACAGCCAAACACATGGGAAACGGCACGAATGCATTGGCGTTCGAATCGACCAATCCTGCCTTTCTCTCTTTTCAGAACACCGTGTTGTGCAGTACCCGCCCCGGAGGGTTTCTTCCAAAATCACTGCCGCTCCCAGATGCCATGCGGAAGCGTCGCAGTTGGTGGAAACCGATCGAAAAGGTTACCTGCATTGATCCGAACACCTTGCCGTTTCGTCGAACCCGCTGTGAATTCACCGACGCGTTCTCCGCTGTTGCAGCGAACAATGACCACGAGGGAGAATTTGTCTCTGTTGTAGAAGCAGAGATGCGGCATAGGATCCCATGCATTCCGACCATGGCTTTGCCGGAAGCAGGTGCTGACTTTGTGCTAAGCGATGGGCGCCACGCCACAGTCCGATTTGTGGTGGAAGCGCCAAGCAAGCGATCTACGTTTGGCAATGGTTCCTGGTTCAAACCATACGAGGAAGTCTCATGCATGGACCCAAACTCGCTGCCGTTTCCTTTGCAGTACAAGACACTGGACGCAAACGCCGAGCATGTAGAAGTCGAGAACGTGGCCGACCCTAGTGAATTTCGTGCCAGTATGCACGCAGACGGATCTCCTACATTTGTAGTGGAGGTTGACACTTGGACAGAGACGCATGTGTCAAAAACGCGAGATGATTGGTTGTTGAGCTACGAAGAGTGTACGTATTTGAACAATTTTTTTGTTCCCGTCGATTTACCTGAAAAATTTGATTGTTCGATCGACGCAGCCACGGGTGCCAATGTATGGGAAATATGGACGTTGCGCATGGATTACATTGACCGCGACGAGACGTTGTTCTGCCAAGAGGAAACACTTCGGAGTCGGGCAAGGAGAGGTGGGCCACTCTCGGCGCAAATGATGCGGAAACGGCGGAGGAAGTTGACTGCGTACTTTGAAAGGAAGTATCATGCTCGTCACCCATTTAATACCTGCATTTTGGAAGAAAAAGTCTTGGTGGTCAGTGCCACGGACATGCCTGCTTTACTGGCGAACCACAGAGCGCACGATCAACGGCATTTCGACCGTTTGGCAGAGATTGGAAAATGCATGATCTTGGAGTGGCGTTCGACGTTTGAGGTCCGCCTTGGCGCACGGGTACCATACAAAGTATTGGAGCATATCCAGCGCATGGAGCAGCGAGCTGCCCGTGACAGATCACAGACCCACGTAACGTACCGCGGGTGGCGGCTGCAGAAGCCGAAGATGAAGAGTTCCGAGGGCGTGCATCGCTTTGTAAGCGACCGTGCGTATGAGGCAGCGTTGCACTCGAGTTTATCTCGGATTGGCCAACGATTTGTGCTGAAGTGGACTAACATGTTCCAAGTCGTCCCTGGAAAAGCATTGCCGTCCAAAGTGCGGGCATACTTGGAAGCGCATATATAAAGAAACGTGCGACCTTCTATTTATGTACACCTACTACCTATAGAAGATCCTATTGTGCAGGCCGGGCCACATGGCGCGAAATGATGGTGACACGAACTACCACACAGCAGTCACTGGGCACTGCCTGATCCTATGTAAGAGGAAGTTATATTATCAATTATCCATGTTCGACACATACGCTGTAAAGTCTACAAATAAACTCCTCCCTCCAATCGCGGTTTAACGAACTGCTGATATATTGTGCAAAAAAATACAGGCGTTTTGCACAGGCCTTTCATACTATGCTACAATATTGTAACAGTGGTGTGTGTACTCCTACGAGAAAGAATATCTTCACAACCTTTAAAGCGTGTTTGTTCTCCATCAATCCATTGCATGGACGTATCAAGGAATTCATTCAAATTTCGTTATTATTCAAATTTCGTTGTATTTTGTGCGATACACTGCACACACCAGGTGAATCCCTCTTAGACACACGATCATCACTGACCACTGCCTGATCCTATGTAAGAGGAAGTTATTGTTTATTATTATGACTTCACAACAGTATATAATCCAAATAAAAAAATGAGATTGTCAAGTAACAAACGCATCTGAACCGAGGCATGCTGATGATGCACGATATGTGTGCCTGGTCGGTATGTGTGTCTTCGAGACATCAGTGAGGGCAATTGTAGACGACGGTTGTCCTTTCACACGTGTTTGTCTATCGTGCATTGTGGGCAGCAGCTGGACGCGTACATATCGAATTAAAATGGCGTCTCCATCACCACAGCGATTTGTCCCGGTGAGGATTACCAATCGGCACAAATGGATGATTACAACCATAGCGCATACGTTTGGGGTGGACGAAAAAATAGCTGATCAATTCATTCGTGAACGTGAGTCACAAGATGTCTTGGAACCCTTCTTTCAAGTCGATGGCCCGAAACGGATCATGGTGTATTATCAACCGCAAACTATTGGTGGGCCAAAATCGTTGTTTTTTACCCCCTCCAAGACTTCATCAATGCTAGTTTTGATTCTATTACAGATATTGAGCAGAGTTTGAACCTACTAAAAAGATTCCAACAAATTTTGCAGCGAGAACGCTTAAAGAGTGATCTGGATTCAAAGTTTAATGTAATTTTTCAAAATTACGGAACGGAACTAGAGAAGGTCCAAAAATTGTACGAAAAAAGCAAGCATTCTCCTCCGCTGTCTCGAAACTTGCCTCCCGTAGCAGGAAATATTACTTGGAGTCGTCATTTGCTAAAACGGATTGAAGAACCGATGAAAAAATTCGAAACAAATCAAAATGTTCTTGCAAGTAAAGACGCAAAGAAAATCATTCGATCGTACAACAAAGTTGCTCGCACTCTCGTGGCATTCGAATATTTGTGGTATCAAGCGTGGACGCAATCAATTGAAACTAGCAAAGCAGGTGTCAATTTGAGTGCATCATTGATGTAAAGTTCGTCCCGCAGTCGTCCTGACACAGTCGCGGCATGAGCAAAAAATACCAGCGATTCGTAAACAATACGTTTGGTGTGTGGAAATTTCGCCAATGCGATCGCAACACGTTTCGCGCTGTCAGTCTCTCCCAGAAGTTTTTTGATTGAATTCATTTCCAGCTGCAATGGCATCCCAGTAAACAAGCTAACAAACCCTTGAACCCCCTTTAATTGGACTGTTTTGTTTTCAGGATCCTCTTTCATTTGAATCGAGACTTCTTTCAAAGCGTCTAATTTACGTTTCAAAATATATTGCTGCTCTGCCTCCTCTTCGTCTTCACCAGACATGTTCCTTGTTACCTCTGCAGGTTATCTATTTTCTCAACCGAGCAATATTGTCCTAAAGTTCAGGTACATTACTTGATGGTATGACGAGTATTCATCGTCAAATGCATGCTCAAATGTTGGCCCGCCTCTACGACATGAAAAAATCAATCGTTACTGTCAAAACGTCCTGACATCCGAACAAGTGTGATTGCAATACATGTATTACTCATTAGTAGAACAGTAACGGTCGAGTACTGTAAAATCTCTACCTAAAGCACGACTCTACCTTCAGCAATCGGTGATCTTCAGAAGGTATAGTCTAAAGAAAATGAGCCCTATCAACCCCATATCTAAGGAAAATGAGCACGCTTTCATTTTGCTCATGCTAAGCCAGCGCTCCATTTTTGTGATGGATCTTTGTTGTAATATTGACTATGGAATTTAATATTATTTCAATTACTTCACCTATCAAACCCAAACTGGAAATCTTGTGGAAGTCTTCAAAGTATTAAAACTTCTGTAACAATCATCTGGTACGACCCCCACCTCTTTGTTCTTCATACACCCATTTCTTGACCGTCGCAATCCTCAAATTTTCTGAAGAAGGTATCCATTTTGTTACCACAGTTGCATTTTAGAAAGAGACAGCTTGTACCAGAGTATTCAGGTTTGAAGATTGATCAGTTTAGAGATCTATGGGTTTGTCCACACATGAAAACACATGGATAATGCAGGCGTCATTCACCGCGTCCAGGAAAACAAACCATCACTCCGCGACTTGCACTCAGCGGACGGAGCACCATTTTATTTTACCTAAATGAAATATGTATTCTAAAAAATACAAGTGATTAATAACGCTGCGAGCCAGTTTGGTCACCTCCTTAAAATCCGATCCTTAAATGTCGTATTGTAAAGTATCGTACTAGTATAGGTCTATCTCACAGTATTCACGACCACACTCTGTAACTTTCAATTTACCTTTTTGGATGACCTCCATGCATATGGGACATTCCGTTTTCTACTTCGTTCGTCCTGCCATCGCCAACAATTCTTGCAAAGCTTGAGCTTCTGCTTCTTTTTTCTTCCGCTGCTCCTCTTCCCTCCTTTTCTTATCCTCTTCCATCGCCTTCTTCATGATCGCTTCTTGCTCTTGCTGTCGGACCAACCTCTGGGCACGCCTCTCCTGCTCTTTTGCTTCCCGGGCCTCTTCTAATTTCAATTTCTTAATCCACGCTTTTCGCTCTGCCCATTTTTTTGCTTTCTCTTTCGCAATGATCTCTTCTTTTGCTCTTGTTTGACAAAAAATCATGTGGCCCAATCGCTGCTGCAGAGGATCGTCTCCAGGCAAATGGGTATGCACTTCGAACATTTTGTTTTCCAGTAACTTATAGTTTACATCTATGTGGAGCAAGTCGATGTTAGCTGCAAAGTATCGCTTAAATAATCTTGGAATAGCGACATTACTCAAAATTGGCACTTTGATCATGACTAAATCTTCGTACGGCTCTTTCCCAGCACGGGTACCTATCTTTAATTCTTCTAAGACTGTATTGGATGCCAAGCTGTAAATGTCGTTTCCATGAAGATTTTTAGGTGGGTACGTGCGCATGTCGATATGATAAAATCCTTTTATGGTGGGAATGACTAACACAAGGCTCTGAAACCTACCGTCGCTACACATACCTACCTCATAATCTTTGCAGTTCATTACGACTAATCGATTTAAATCTTCGCAGGAACACGTATGCGGGTCGACAAATAGGTGGACATTGAAGTCATCTGGCATCGTCTTGATCACAATATGTAGCGTGCGCGCTGCTCTTTTTTCTCTCGCGATCTCAATTTGTAGCCGACTGTACAATCGAGTATGTCTGCAAAAACTTGCGTTTTCGTCGTCTTCGGTTTTTCCCTGGTCCCCGTACATTGACGTCGCTGCGCCACGAAACACTGGCTTGGCATAACTCATCAACTCAAGATCTATCCCTGCTTTTTCTTTTATAGGCTTCAATACCTCGATTGGAGGGTTACGTTTCTTACGAATGCGCAGTCTTTTTACAAACTCAACATATTCGTGCGACTTGTTGACATCCCATTGTGGATTAGGGTGGTCTCGAGGAGGCGTCACCAAATTACGAACTGGTTTTGCTCGAAACCCCTGTTGTATTCCAGGCAAGGTTCGAGGGTCTCGCAGCCAAGGGAGGGGGGCAAATCTATCGTATTTGTGCTCATAGCAGGCGGGGCAACCGTCCAAGCCTTTTCTCTTAGGCAAAGCTCCACACACGGGACAAAATAAGTTTTCCTTCGTTTCGGGTGGTAGAGGCTGGTAGACCGAGGGTGGTTTCCTCGTGAAAGGGTCTTCATCTTCAGAGCCTAAAGGATCCTCATCGGGATTTTTCTTTTGGACGACATGCGTATAAAAGACAGGGCTCGTGACGTCAACATTACAGACTTCGCGTCGCGAATGCGAAGATGTTTGTCCTGGATGGGGCATTCTTCCAAGTGAGCGAAAGTGGACGTGGGGCATTCCGCAAATGATTTAAAACAACAGAAAGCGGTACATTCAGTACCTGCATTTCATTGATCGCCTTCAGCGTCATTGCTTTTCTTAGGCATCCACATTTTTCTGCCAACCCACCCTCCTTAATTTCTTTAATAATGGCCCCCCCATGCTTCCGCGGAGCCAACTCGATTCCAAGTGAACCCTCCTCATCGAAAATGGTGATTGTATCAGTGTCTAGATTTGTGTTTAATTGCATATTCATGAATGAAATTCCGTTTATTCGGTGCACACGGGTCTCCCCGTCCCCATGTTTATGTGTGTCTTTGTTTCGAACGGGTGTCGCTGTACAGAGTGTAATGCTCTGCTTTAATCCGAAATCGTCTCCTCGCCGCAGATCCTGGCATCGCTTATTGCGGCGGGGACTGTTTGTGTGCAGGAGACCATATCGGAGAATGAATCATTGCAGCGCATAATGATTGCATACCAAGGTTTGGATGAGTACGAGTTAACGTAACCGTGAGAGTCTTTCAAATAAGGCAGAGGTTTTTTGAGTACTGTACAGCTGTACCAGGTACAGGTACAGTGTAAATCAAACTTGAGTCTTGAGTGTCCTGTACAGTACCGGATGTTCGACCTTGAGTAAGTATGAGTGTGAGTATACTCGTGTCCCTGTTAGTCCGATGATACGCGGGCCGATCAGGAAGACACACGGAGGCCGGTCGATTCCCCCCTGAGTGCCACCCCGCCACCCCCCCCCCCCGACCGGGCCGTCTTCGACACGGACTTCCAAGGTGGTTAAATTGCCCCGCTGTATCGGCGTGCTTATTTGCTATCTTGACGGAACAATTCTATTACTTGCAGATAGTGGAAACTTGTTCGCGTCCGTGATCCAAACTATTCTACTCTCTACTCCCTACTCCATGGTGATGGTTCCAGTAGGGTGGACATCAACCAGGTGGACATCGCTTGTTGTTCTGCTTCTGGTGCTTTTGAACTACACAACCGGGGCCACGCTGCATAATATTACGGTCTCGCCTGCTTCTTTTGCCACAGAAGGTATTACGACTGTTCGCGTTGAATTCATTCCTGCCCTCCCTTCATCGCAATCAGCTCGGAATGTTAGCCAAACGCTGTGTCGCATAAGCCCAGCTCCGGGAGGGAACACCTTTGGGGTCCCAGTGAAGGAAGCTTTAAATGGCGTGTTTTCCTTCCCAGCCTTCGAACGAACATCCTCGGGCGTGGCTTGTATACCCCCAAAAGCCATTGCAGAAGGCCCGGCTCTATTGTCCGTCTCTTTAGATGGTGGGCAACATTGGTCTTCTGAGGCGATGGTAGAATATTTCAACATATTTGAAGTTGCTTTGGACAAACGCCCATACGTCCACGAGTCTTCAGGTCAGCTGTTAATCAGAGCCAGCCAAGTTTATTTTCGAAACGAAACCTCTTTCGAAGTGACTGCGAATTTACAGAGCATTGGCAAAACTTGGTCTTGGTCTGAAGTATCTTCCACGGGGAAGTTGGGAACTGGAGAAATCGTGCTGGACATGCCGTTTGATGTAGATATGTTGCGTTCCCTTCATACTGACATCACCATCACTATATCGACGCCAACTATTCCAGGAAAGACAGTAACTTTCGAAAAGCGGTTCCATCGGGTTCCGCCACCTGTGTCTGTGGAGGTGGAGATCGTACAAGTCAATCATGCAACACGATCGTTGAATGTTGATGGACTGCCTTATCACGGTAATGGATTCTACGTCGGTAGTTTTCCTAACGTAACCTCCAACGTGAGCTCTTTGATCGACATGTGGGTGTCGCAAAACATAAACCAAGCAATGATTTACGGCCTCTACGAATTTCCACCTCAGCTTCAGTTGGATATTTTTGAGATTGCAGCTGCACGTGGGTTCAAAATATTGTATCAGCTTGGTACAGGTGCGGTACAGGTAAATCACGGAGGACCCTTCAACGACAGTAGTCTTCTGGACGAAATGATCGCGAACATCACCCTTGTGAAAGATCAGAAAGCATTGCTCGGATACTACATTTGTGACGATTGCTGCTCGACCCAAATTGATGTCTCGATGCAAGCTCAGGCGTACAACATCATCAAAAATATAGACCCGTACCATGCCACGGTAGGCGCGGTCAACTGTGAGGATACGTGGACTTTTTCTGACGTGCCGTCGTACTTAGATTCTGAGATACCTAAGAATTCTAAATCACAGCCAAATGGAAAGCAGCCGAACTTGCAACTCTCGCTGGATTATTTGATGCAAGAAAATTATGATCGACCTCTGCTAGACCATAGCAATGTTGGAGGAGGATGGGCAAAATCGAAAGACGGGTCGTTGGCTGAAGTTTCCATCTTTAAAGACGGTGTTTTCCGACACGGTGTACCGTTCGAGGTTGTTGTAAACTGTCCACCGATGACCTACCCCACCGCATCCTATTATGTACCGCATTATCAGAACACTTACTCTTGGATCGGTCTAATTGCTGCTGGCATGCAAGATCAATTGGTCTTCGCTTTCAATGTCAAGGGTTTGTACGATACAGACAGACACGGTTTACACTCGTTTGGCAGTTACTGGACTCAAACAGGGTTGTATGGCCTTGCTGCCCAAGGAATGAAGTCCTCTATTTTAGCTCCATTTGGAACGACAGTCCATCCGACCATTGAAATCTATAGTGGCAGTCCTTCTTCTGTCATTGGTCGCGCATGGGCTGCAATCGATGGATTGAAGAGGAATCCGAAATACTGCTATCACGTTGTAATTGCAAGCTGTTCTCGAGAAACAGCGCCAACTCTCTCGGGCAATTGTGACAAAAAATCATCTCAAGAAGAAACTTCAAGTCACCGTCGACGACTTACGAGACCTGGATCTGGTGGGTAGAAGTATGACCTTCGACCCTCAGACTGGAGAAGTCGTCTCACCTGCAATAGTCCATTGCGAGGCCAAACTCAAAGCGATGGAGGACAAAAATCTGATCCAAGAGTGGATCCAGAACTATCTGGTCCGACTGTTACACTTATGCTCAGTTACCAGACCAGACAATAAGGAGTATGTTGAAAATGCTGGCAATCATATTCAAGAATTAAATTCCCAAATTCAATTAGGGCTAAGGAAATTTACGGCTATCAATATCGAAAACGAAACTTTACGCAACGAGACACTCCCCTCCTATCGTAAAGCACTGAATGAATTTAAAATGCTCAACAAGACCACATTAGAAAAAATAGAAATAGGCGTCGAGGACTTATATCGTGAGCAAGATCGAAGACTGGAGAAAATCAAAGCCAAACAGAAGTTTCTTAAAGACGCCGACATAGCTCGAAAAGCAAGGCTAAACCAAGAACTGCAGGACAAGCAAACACGGCAGATCATGATGCAGATGGGTTTAGGCTTAGTAAGGGGGAAAAAATCTTCAAAAGAAGGTATTCGGAAGAAGCTTGCTCAAGTCAAACCACTCATACCTCATTTAATTGTAAAGCTAGAAAGTGCTGGGATCGAAGAGCCTTCCGAAATACTACCAAAACTGCTAAACCAAGGACGTTCATTCGTGACGATGGAAAGATCAAGCAAAGATTTAGAGAAGCGAAAGATCGAGTTACAATATCGACTGGGTGAGATGAAACGGAAGCTTCATGAGCTCGAATTTGGACCAATGCAAGAACGAGTGAATACGCCCGGAACGAGCGAGGTAGAAACTGACTTAAAGCGCAGACGAGGAGCCAAACGCATGTCCACGAGCCTCTTCAAGGCACAGTCAAGGGGGCTGCAAACACAAGAAGTGAAAGCGAACCAGTTGGTGACGAGGAAACAAGAGCTTTTGACATTTGAGTCCAAATTGAGTTCAGCGAACAGCAAAGCATTGAACGGACGACAGCAACTGATTAACTCCATAGCATACATCCGAAGACTAGAGCAAGCCTGCGAGATACAAAATCTGTCCACGTGTAAAACGTTTTGGTGATTTGTAAGTATTTCATTCGACGAACCACTTTTTCTTTCAATTTTGCTACATTTCGCAACCATTTAAATTGCAACAGCCAAAACGCAAATGCATGGTGCAATTTCTGGTTAACCAACTTGAGAATGGTGCGCTTCGCCGCTTTCCTCATCAGTACATGGTACTTATGTTGCGACGTAATTTTTGGCATTAGACAACGCGAATTGAAGCGAATGAATGCTCATAGATTCGCGAAGAAAATGAGGTTGGCCACCGAAGAAATTAGCGAGCTTCGAGCTCAGCATCGAGATGCTCTTTCGGTAGCTAGGATCGAGATACTGAGTTTGAAGAAAGAGATTGCCCGGATAAAAGAGGCCAGCTTCTCGCCGGAAGAAGTCGCTGTCTTCCGTACCCAGCATCGCGAGTCGATGTCTCAACCACGTATCGAGATATTAAACTTGAAAAAAAAAGGCGTTTCTAACGAAGGAATGAACTTGGCCCTATTGAAGTGTGCGCACGAGGGTCTTTTTGACAATGCTGATATCGCAAAAACTTTGATTACCCACGGAGCGATTGTGAATTGCAGGAACGATCATGGCAACAGTCCCTTGCATATTGCAGCTGGTGCTGGGTCGTCGCGGTTAGTTTCTCTCTTGGTTGAAAAGGGGGCAAATGTGGGCTTGCTAGATTACAATGGACGGACGGCGTTGCAAAAAGCCCAAGTACACAAACACCCAGAAGTTGTAAATCTACTCTTGATGCACGGAGCGCAGAAAATGGAGGAAAAGAGTGAGTTGCTATTTTCAATGTCCTCGCCCCTGCGTGCAAAGAATGTGTTGACACCAGAGCAACAAAAAGAGAAATTGCGCATTTCGTATCATAGGAAAGCTCAGGAAAAATTTGCTTTATTTAAGAAGGATTTAGAGCTAGACGATTTAAGTACGACGGTAGGCTAAACAAACACACTTTTAATATATGATATATATATAAAAGTTTAGTTTTACACATATATCATATGATATAATATGATGATAAGTTAGTTTGTTATCATAACTTTTAAAATTTGGACAAGATAAAAAAGAAGACAAAAAATACTCTGTATCATACATATAAAACTATTTAATATAAATGTTTGTAGTATATTTAAACAAATATCTGTTGTAAAAATCACATTTCTTCATCAGTGTTCTCATCCATAAATAGAGTCCTTGCAGTTAAACCATGATCATCAACTGAGGTCCTGCTTCATTTCGGTATCATATGATAGTAGTATGTTTTAGAAGCTTACGTAGTATTTAAGACACACAACAACAAGGTATATGTACTCTGCTACTTATTATTTACTTAAGCGACGTGCATGCCTGGGGTGATTGATACTTTGGTTAGAGAATTCATTTAGAATTTAGAGAAGATCGATTCGATTTGATACGGTATTTGTTGCCAGGCAACAGACAAAGAGGAAGGGCATAGGAAAAAGATTAGGGCACGCAAAGAATTTCCTTGTGTTCAAGCGTGTCGTCAGATGGTAGTGCATGTAAATAACATCATGGACTTTGTGCATGTGGGGGTTCTTAAGTCCCACAGCAGCTAAGGTAGGTTACAGATCTCTTCATTCTACACTCTTCAAGTAAATATTCTTCGCAATGCCAGTTTGAAAGCAGAGACATAGTCAAAAGAAACGAAGGTACTTACACATGGGACAAACGCTACGACTCAGACATACGCGCAATTTCCTCAATATCATCTAAGGAAAGCCGGCTAAAATAAGATTCCTCAAGACCTTGAAAATAGCCCATAAGCTTCTGCGCTTGGGTTTCCCCAGCATGGATGGCTAGACACTTATACAACAGAGGGAACAAGTCCTGCACTTCTCTAACCGGCCCGTCTGCGGCAGCCAATTTGTCATCGTCCGGTTTCGACCGCGCTCCAGCGTGTTTGGTGGCTTTGACAGCACTTTTTTTGGTACGAGATCCCATCGTATGCACCGGGGCAACCATCGATCCTTTGTAATCGAGCTGTCTGACGACGGGAAGTTTGGTCAGCTGGGCTTCAAAAAACGAACAAAACTGGTCTTCGGGCATTTGCATAAATTTCTTGAATGCAGCCTCTTGCGCGGAAACGTTCCCAGCTCTAGCCATACTTGCGGAGGGTAAAAGGCAAGAAGACGATCTGTTCCACGTGGGACAATTCCCTTTCCTCACTTGCAACAGCACATTGTCAGTTGAGGAAGTCACATCGAACTTGCATAAAGGCACGCACCTCTCCACGACAACAACATCATACATCGAACGAGTATCAGACATCATTTTCCTCGATTGATTCCACCATCCAACATTGTTCCATTGATGGTGCCTGCATTGGGTGGTCCAGAAATAAAATCGCCATCCTCTCTCGTACATCCATCCATAAATACATACATACTTTAGCTATATAGAGACTACTGACCGAACTGCCCCTCTTTCGATACGTGACTACAGTACGGTACAAACATCGAATAAAAATGTACATCGCGCTGTTCACTTATAAGACCGGAGCTCGGATGACACGTATGCAAGATTATATGTATTGTATGTCAAGATTAATAACGGCAATACTGCAAGAAGAGTCTTTACTGCATGCGTTTACACTCCATTGTAGAATACAGGATATGCTCGCGCGGAAAAGAGCCGGCTGGAGAGAAGCATCGTCGACCGTCGGTGCACTCGCGCTCGAACGCTGCCATGAACTTGGGCGCCCTAGCTGCGGCGATCAAGAAATCAAATGCAAATTTGGTGACAAAGAATGATTTATCGGCCGAGGAAAAATTAGAATTAAAGCGAAAAAGGCGGGCAGAGTTAGCGGCCGACAAATTGCGGAGAGAAGAAATTCAAGCTGCGATATTACTTCAATCAATTTTCCGAGGAAAAATCTATAAGAGGCAGGCGCAAAAGTTGAGAGAACGTAAGGAATTTATAGAAACCCAGGCGACAAAATATGGAAAAACAAAAAAATATGTTTCTATGCTACTACGCAGTGTTGATTCAACGGACACTTTCAAATTTATATACGGTTATGACGACACAATCAAGTTGCTCGAAACGGAAAAAGAGAAAGAACACGGGTATGCACAAGCGAGAAAAGAGAATATGTTGCATGACGAGCTATGGCCATTACTGAGAAATATACAAAAAAAAGGTAGGTTCACCGCTGAAGAACGTCGACATGCTGTTCTACTGTTACGGAGGCAGGGAAACGATGTAATCAACCGTCCCTTATGGTGTGACGGACGCACCATATTGCACCGCGCAACGTACAAGCGATTTTCCATCGTAGTTAAGCTAATGCTGAGTTTAGGTGCGAAAGTAGACCCAAAGGACAGCGCAGGAAGGCAGCCTATTCATATTGCTGCATACTATGGGGACGAAGAAAACGTGATCTTGCTGTTAGAACATGGTGTATCAGCCAACGCCCAAGATTATGAAAAGACAACGCCACTGCACCTGGCTTGCTTTGAAGGTAGACTAGAGACATGCAAAAGATTGGTGGAGATTGGTGGTGCAATATTGGATAGCAAAGATGCCCATGACGTGACACCATTGCACGCCGCTGCATATCGTGGTCATGACGATGTGGTCGAATATTTGTTGCAACAGTTCAAAGGGAGAAAGAATTACGGTGCTGATGATAAAAAAGTTCCAATACGTAAATGGCTTGCATGTCAAACGGATCGAGGTTTGACCCCCCTCATGTGTGCAAGTTTCTATAGACACAAGAACATAATGACCCGGCTGGTTTCGATCATGAATGTAAACGAACTGAAGCTAAAAGATTGCGAAGGTTATACCGCAAGCAAGCATTTCCAAAATGGTGGATCTAGAGAAGCGGTATGGGAAGATCGTTGGTGTATTCGTGATCCCTTTGACATAGCCAGTGACGAAATGTGCTGACGTTTCTCCATCACTATTCTCCCCCGTAAAAAGTGTCCTTGCAGTTGTTGAACCTCGGCCATCAACTGACTTCCTATCCCAATGCGGATTTAATTATCGTAACTTAAGTTAGCATATCATACTGAAAAAATTACACATAAATTAACCAAACGCGTTTGATGAAATCTACGTGTATATATATATATTAATAAAAAAAAACATTACAACATCATTTTAATTACGCAACTCTTTGTCCGCATCAATGAGGAACGTTTTTTTTTTCCATTTCCTCTGTCATCACTGCGCGGGTAAAATTTCAATTCTACCACGAAAGGAGCCGGACATTTATATTCCACCTCGGAGGCGCAAGACTAAGTGCAAGGTCGCTTCTTTCTGGATGTTGTAGTCCGAGAGCGTGCGACCGTCTTCGAGCTGCTTCCCGGCAAAAATCAAACGTTGCTGGTCCGGAGGAATGCCTTCCTTGTCTTGGATTTTTTGCTTTACGTTTTCGATGGTATCGCTCGGTTCCACATCAAGGGTGATCGTTTTCCCCGTCAAAGTCTTGACGAAAATTTGCATCCCACCTCGGAGGCGCAAGACCAAGTGCAAGGTCGCTTCTTTCTGGATGTTGTAGTCCGAGAGCGTGCGACCGTCTTCGAGCTGCTTCCCGGCAAAAATCAAACGTTGCTGGTCCGGAGGAATGCCTTCCTTGTCTTGGATTTTTTGCTTTACGTTTTCGATGGTATCGCTCGGTTCCACATCAAGGGTGATCGTTTTCCCCGTTAAAGTCTTGACGAAAATTTGCATAGTGCTCAAGTAAGAGTGTAAGGTGAGTGTGTGAAGCCCGCGTAAAGTGTGTTTGATTCGTAACGGAATGAATTGATCAACGAGTTACATTTGCTTGGTTTGGGGGCTCGACTGCTTGGGGTGGAGGTGTATGTGCTGCACGTCTGTGTGTTCGTTCACGCACTCACTCAGTATGCACATGTGAATAATCGAACGATTATTCGAATGATGATTTCTTGATAAAGAATAGCGACATAGCACTAGAGTGAGTCAAATCACGCACGTTCTTGTCTTCAGTCGTGTCTTGCTTTCTTCACGAGGAACAGTACCATGCTGTGTCTATGTGCCACTATGTCAGTCGGAGATGGACACGTATTTAGAAAATTCCGACGAAGATGCTGTCTCTTCGAGGGTTTTGATTGACGTTTTGACAGACTACCTTCACATACATAGAGGAGGGAGGCAGCACCAATCAATATATCAATATCAGAATATTATCAGTATTCAGTATTCAGTCTCGTCTAGGGTGGGTTTTTGTATGAGTTTTTTCAAAAATCAATGCTCTTTCGAAAACAAAATGAAAGGTTTGGCAATACCTTGTCCGCCAATTCCTAACGGCAACCCTGCTGCCCGGCCGATGTCACAAGCACGACTATTACGCTCGGCTTTATCGACGTTTAAAAAATCCAATAGTTTACATGCTGACGCAGGTATGATGGGCTGGAGATAAATACCGCATACACGCAATGACTCAAGGGTGTGGTACACGACCGTATCGGCACGTTCCCCAGCCTCGTCACTTCCATTTCTCTCTTCCTTTCTCAACTTCCATGGCTCTTCTGCTGCAAAGTAACGATTCGTTTCTCGTAAAACATCCATGATTTCAATCACAGCACGTCCAAATTCCATGTCTTCATACAAGCTCGGTACTATCCGCTTTAATCGGCTCACCAAGCTTCGCAAGTGCAAATCTTCTTCTCGCAGCCGGCTCTCCTCGACGCAGCGTGGCAACACAGCCTCCGGCAACATTTTCTTGCCCGTTGCACGCGTAATTAAATTTCCCATGGTATCGGCCAACTCGGCGTCCCGACGCATTTCTAGATTGGCATGGTTGAAGTCACCATCTGATCCAAGCCTCCCATCGCGCAACAAAAAAAAACGTACTGGATCTACGCCATATGTCCGCAAAAGATCGCTGGGGCTGACGACGTTCCCCAAACTTTTCGACATCTTTACGCGGTCCACCGTCCAGTGACCGTGGGCAATGATACGCGATGGAAGCGGCAAATTGGCAGCCATCAAAAAAGCCGGCCAATACACCGCATGAAACCGCAAAATGTCTTTCCCCACAACATGCGTTGCGGGCCAAAAATGACCGTCGTCGCCATTGAGCACATCGCCACTAAACCAGGTCTCACCGTAACCTGTCACTGTCAAATAGTTTGTCAATGCATCTAGCCAGACGTAAATAGAGTGCTCCTCTTCATCACCATCTTCTCCTACCGAAGAGGGAACAGGAAGTGCCCACTGTACGTGGCTCTTCGTTCTCGAAATGGACAAATCACGCAAGCCACTGGATACAAATTCCGTCACCTCGTTCAGCCGACTTGGTGGATATACAACGCTCTCAGCACTGGGGCCGTCACCTTCTCCTCCCAGCCAATCAAGCAAGGGTTGTTCAAAGGCAGATAATCGAAACTTATAGTTTGTCTCACTCAACCAAACAGCGGGGTGACCGCTTTCTTTTGAGACCATCTTCTTCACTCCAGTTTCTGGGCAAAGGGTGGTCTCGACTTGCGAGTCTGTCAAAAAGGCCTCGTCGCTTTGGCAGTACCAGCCTTCATGCTTTCCCAAATAAATATGGCCTTCGTCGTACAGAGTTTGCCACAACAGATGCACCGCGCTCCGATGACGTGCTTCTGTTGTCCGAATATAATCATCGAAAGAAATGTCAAATTGGTCAAAAATATCCTTGAAAGATCTGGAA
>Ga0099797_100593_pt1 | contig 23068 bp, 24 predicted proteins | sample Uncmet_Sort48C_1_FD_89871 | JGI IMG/M metagenome (GOLD analysis project Ga0099797, IMG submission 89871) | Marine eukaryotic communities from CALCOFI LINE 67, Pacific Ocean - C012_Sort48C_1 | ecosystem: Environmental > Aquatic > Marine > Oceanic | place: Pacific Ocean: Monterey Bay | collected...
AGTTGCACCAGAAACATATTCTCACACACATGAAAACCACAACGCAAGCAACTCAAGACAGATCCCAAATAGTGTTGAGTCTGATTGGAATTCAATAATTTTGGCTCTGTGTCTCCAGCTTGCTCCATGCCTCTGCGTGCGTTGGACACTCGACCTACGCGCTATGGACGGCGGGCTTGGCGAAGAAGGCTCGCATCTCGTTTCTCTTTTAACATGCATTGCACTTGTGAGTCTTGAGGCCTGAAAGCCATTCCCTAAAAATGTAGATGTGTCTGTTTATTTGTGTGTGTTGGCGGTGGAGTATATTATTGCTGAATTGTATTCGAATTATATGGAATGGATTGTAACTGCTGGGGTACGACAAAAAGCCTTATGCATTTTCAACCCAGGTTGTGCAGGACCCAAGACACTTTATCGAGTATTGCAACGATCTGTCACAGGAGAGGCCCACACAGTTCAGCATAGCTCAAAGTGTAAAACCATATCCAGCTAACGTGCAGGGGGACGTGCAGGAAATCACGAAAAGGTATCTTGCCATTGATAACAAATGCATGCATGTGTGAAATCAATGAGATTTCACAATCACTTTCCAGCATATGCTTAAATATATAAGCGCTATATATATATATATGTATGTACTGGTATGTAGATTTTGCATCCGTTTCAAATGTTGTACACAGTTTTGTACAATCGTCATTGCTGTTGATCGCCATATTGTAACATGTTTGCTCCCTCTCCAGTTTGCAAACTATCATGGATGTTCTGCTCCGTACATTGGCACATTGGCCCGCTTTGCTTCTTCTTTGGCTTATGCGACATATGTGGTGTCATAGAGGTTTTCACTGGTCGCAGATGTTGCTTTCACGTTCTATGCCTTGGTCGACAGAGTGCCATATTTTTCGTATGCTACGCAGACCTTAATTCCCCGGCATGCGGTGCGCTCATATGATGCAAATAGTATTTTCACCATGGCTGCTTGAGCAGGGGCTTGTGTCTTCACAAACCACGCAGGCATACATGGTGATGTCATTTATATTGAAGTTGCGGCGCATTGCTGGCTTGGCTACATGATTAAATACTGGTGGGATTCAAAGGATGCAGAAATCGTACATATTCAATAACTTCACAGTTGTGTCATGAGTAGATCACATTCATTTCATCATAAGTGCAGGGAAGCTGAAAAACATGGAATACTTGCCCAGCCTTGCCCAGGCCATTTTTGATATAAAATCTTGACCCGGATAAACGGGAGTATGCCTAGTGTAACCTAATCTTGACAATTCTGTGTGAGGTTTCCGTTTGTTTTCAGTATCTTGCCTAGTGGAAAGTAATTTTATGGCGTAAAATCTAATTGTTTTAATTGTTTTCCATCTGCTTGTTTTATCAGCTTCCCTGTGTCGACCTCAAGTTGGTCCCCTGGGCTTCGCATGGTGCCCCGGGTTTCTCCCAACATGGGCGGAGCCCGGAGCTTGACAACTCCAAACGCAACACTTTCCATTTTCGTGGCACCGAGTGGTACGTAGATTGGAAAGCGCAATCAGGCCAACGCGGCCTCTGCAGCATCATCGGCGTTTGGCCCGCGCTTTTCATTACACGCACCATTCATGCCCCCAACCCCCTGCGCAAGCTGAACCTTCGCGGCGGATGTTTTTGTACAGCGGGTGCGTGCATGGTTGCGCTTGTTTCCCTTGCTCTTCGAGCTAAGCCTCAAGGCCGAATTGCCCGAGCTAAGCCTTACAGCAATGGAAAGGAAGTTGACAACAGAGCTAAGCCTCCCTCTCGCTTCCCGAAAACCGAGCTAAGCCTCGGGATCCTAGGTTGCGGATGGTGCGCGTACAGGTACGCCATCTGATCTTTCGCCTTTTTCCCGTTATTGTTTTCCTTGACCCGCGGCAGCGTCCTAACCTGACGTTATGTGTCGCCAAATTGCCAACAAATTGATTGTGTTTCATTTATTTGGAACTTGCATGAAAGTAGCGGCATTTCGAGACTTACATACATGTTGATCGTTTTGTGAGGTTTTTGTCGAACTTCCGGCAAGAAGGGTCTGGACCGCCCTACCCCCCACCCCGGAAACAAAACTTGTTTTTGTTTGGTGGTTGACTGTTTTGGGGAGCTGCGCGGCCAAGAGCTAACCCCACCCTTTCTCCCCGGAGTCGCTTGCTATTTGCGCTGTTTTGTTCGACACCTTGGGATGCAGAACATAGGAGGCCTCCCCCCCTTCCCGCCATGTTTTGCTCTGTACACCAAGATTCACCTAAAAAAAGGCCCTGTTGTTTGGTTTGTAAATCCGTTGTCGGCTGCATAGCGGAGTCAAGCAGCCCCCTCCCCCCCACAACCCATACGAAGCTTGTTTCGTGCAAGTTGCTTTGGCTTGTTTCATTTACGGGCTTCGTTATCAAAAGTCGACGCCCCCTTCCCCCCACCCCCATACACACGGAGGTTACAACAAAAACTAAACAAAAAACGGCCACTTTGTCCCTGTTCATATTCTCCCGCAAATGGATGAGTCAATCTTTGCCAGCCAGCCAACCAGCCAACCAGCCAAACCAGCCAGCTCAGTCAGCCCAGGTGGGGTCGGGTCAGATTTGGGGCATGTTGCAGGGTGCTAAATTTCGTGTTTCCGGCCCCGGATCCGTAAACCCTATCCTCCGGCCCTGGGGCCCTTCAAAACAGGTCGGGGTAAAAATAAGGAGAATCATTGTACAATCGATCGAATCCAAACATTTTGCCAAGCATTGTAAAATGCCAGCCACCCAACCAGCCAAACCAGCCAGCCCGGGTGGGGTCGGGTCAGATCTGGCCATGTTGCAGGGTGCTGCCCATCAGCTTCAATGGTGGTCGTCTATTGTTTGGTTGGCTCCATGGAGCATTGTTTCCAGCTTGCGCAAGACTGTCTTTTGACAGACTATCTTTTGTTGATCTTTCGGTCCCGGATCCCTAAACCTTATTTTCCGGTCCCGGCGACGGCCCCCAGACCTCGGGAATCGCATCTGGGGCGTATTTGGACCGATACGGATCGACTTGGACCAAGTTTCAGCTTGAAACGTCGATTCTGGAGCCAAATCGGTTTGAGAGCTTACAAAACCCAAATCGGCCAGCACCCTAAGCTCTCCAGAGCGGTCCCCATCCCAGTACCGATTTTTGTATCGTGTCAGAACAGTCCCCGGCGCGATCAAATCGCTCATGCGACCAGTTTCCGCAATTCCTTCGGGAAATTCGACCTGATTATGAGGGTCCCGGGCTCTTGGGACCGGAAAGTAGGGTATACTGCTGCGGTGTATTATACAAGGTGTCAACTTTGTGATATTGTGTGGCACGCCCAGGTGAAACAGTGACAACTATTCGTGTCGTCAACGTGCCGTCGCATACTACCGAAACAGAGTTCAATTGTTGCTCAGCATGCCTTGGTCCTGCAATTTGTAATGAGTTTCATATGCATGCAACAGACGTTGCCTATACGGGGCACTTCACAATAATTTGGGCTGGTCTACAGGGCCAGGCTGCGAAATTTCGTGCGGGCACGAAACTCATTGAAATTCAATGAAATTGCAGTACTTATGTTGATTGGTGTGCGTTTTTCGAAAATGTGTTCTTCTCGAAGGGCTGGCAAAAGAACCTCACGAAATGTGGAAAATCCCCAAATGTCTGCATTCAATCGATTATGCGATGCTTCTAACCAGTTCCTTATTCAATTTCGATGCAAAAAACACCCCAGATGCATGAAACATGTCCCCGACCTGTTTCAAAAGGCTCGGGGTCGGAAAATAGGGTTTAGGGACCCGGGGCCGGAAAATAGGGTTCAGGGACTCCGCACGAAATTTAGCAGGCCAGGCGGCGCAAGAATTTAGGCTGGGGTACCAAACCCCCTCATTCTTTGCGAGGCTCCTGCAAGAATGCCCAAAATATCCACCCCAACAAAAACAAAGGTTGGGGGGGGCGGCCCAAGGCCAACCCGCATCTTTGTTCTCCTTGCCTATGGCATCTGTGGTATTCTTGCAGGAGCCTCGCAATAATTTACGGCGGGTTGTAAGCCCTCCTAAATCATTGTGTCGCTTGGCCTTATAGAACCCCCCTGTGTGAAGTGCGCCTTTGCTCCACTCCTCCAAGCCTCGGGCATACTTACCAAGATACACATGGGTGACCAGGAGCAGTTCTCAGCCTGGATGTGGTTATGGTCCGTTTTTTGTTTGGGTTTAATTTGTCTTTTAATTCAGGATTCCGAACCTCGAGACCCAGACACGCAACCCATTTTTTGAAGCGTTTTACTGGTTTCTGGGCGGTGGTATTCATGGCACTTGTCTCGAAATTACGTGCATATATCATGTCTTAATCATGAGATTTCTCGATTTGGGATTCAATTTGTGTCCGATTTCGGCAAATATGTCATTCGAACGTTTCTTCTGCTCCCAGGCCCTTGTAAAAATGTTAAGCCTCGAAAGCTCCCCCACGTTAGCAAATGTACAATGCTGACGATTTGCTAAACATACCGTCAACATACCCCCGGGAACAGGTTGCATTGGTTGAATGGGAGCATTTTGAACAATACCAAACATATGTAGTTATACAGTACATGAATAATAGTTAAAAGATATATGAAATTCAAGTGTTGCATATATTTCCTGTGTAGTTATTAGGCTTGTTTTACATTTTGAGCCACAGGGTACATTTGCGCCTACAGGCCTCAATAATACAATTTCATTTTGGTTTCGCGCCCAAGCGAATCCTGCAGAGGATACGATTTGTTACTATATGAATCAATTTCATAGATTTGTGTTTCATTTGCCACTGTTTGCTACCATCCGCTGGATTTCGGTGTATTACTATTTGCGACTATTTGCTTTTATCTGGCTGCCATTTGCAATTTTTTTGTTTTGCCACCGGTTGTTGTGCCATTGGCCACTATTGCCTAATATTCAGGTGTTTTTTCATAGTTGCCTCTTCCATTGTGAGCATTGCAAATTAGGTACTTAGCAAGGTTCGCTTGACATATGGGCTGCAGAAGTTAACACTTATATACACCGGGGACATATGAAAATAGAGCAGGACTTTATGAGGTTTGAAACATTTGTAGGTTGTCAGTAGGTTCTAAGTATGCCTGTAAGTGGGCTACAAATGGTGCATCACCGTTTTGAGCATGCAGAGGACCTTAGCCTACTCAGAACCCATTTAAAACCGATTTCAAATTTCATTGTAGCCTGCTCTTGATAGAACCTCCGCCTCCCATGATTCCCCTTGAATCTCGCTGATGTGTTGGAGGCGGACGCGCGAATTTTGATTCTAGCCCCTGAAATAATCTACTTTACGACAGACATGAACACTGAAGGAGAGGAGTCTGCAAAGGTGTGGGCCAAGTGGCGAAGAAGTTGCTGCCACGGTGAATTGCACGTGTAAGGATAGGTGGTACACCTACTCGACTGAATATGAAAATTGTATCTGTGTTGTATCTTTGCCTCTACCTGGCTTACTGTATGCCCAGCAAGTGAACAGCTTCGGCTAAAGAATTCTCTTATCTGTTGTGCTGTCCGACGACGCCTGGGCCTCGCTGTAAACTTCCAAGGCCCCGACGGTGACGCCCATGGATACAGAAGGCTAGCTGACAATACTGGAGACAGGCTACATGTTCGCCACACTGCTTTGATAGCTGCTTGGAGGCAGGTCTTCATAGAAGCAGGTGCGCAAGGCCCAGACCGCAATATCGAGAGGATGCTGAGGAATTCTTACGTCCCTTTGTCACCTGATGACTCGCGGCGTCTTGATCTGATCTTGCCTGGCCTGAATGTTGACCGTGGTCGGCCTCTTTTCTGTGATGTGACGCTGCTGAGTCCACTCGGGCGCACTGGCGGGCCCCGGGCTGGCACAAGCAATCAGGGAGAAACGCTACTGCAGATTACCACCGTCGACAATTCCAACAATTACCATGAGGCCACTGACACAGGTCTTGGTTCCTTGTACTGCCTTGGTTGTGAAGTATATGGCCGCAGGAGCGAGCAGGGCATCACCCTGGTACCAGCATTGGCGCGGGAGGTGCGCTGCCGAAGGGGTGCTGCGCTTGGATTCCAATATCGCTTTTGGAGCATACTCAACATAGCATTGCAGAGGTCGGTTGCAGAAGCAGTTCTTCGTGACACTAGCCAGGATTTGTGTACAATTGAGTTCGAGCCGGTGCCGGCTCTTGCTGATCTGCCTGTCGTCGATTAACCTGGTCAGGCTTCTGGAGGTCCAGACGTGATGGCTTAGTCATCATCCACGCCTTCTCCCTCAACGACACCCAACACATGGCATCTGGAGAGACTCATGCAGCGAAAAAGAATGTTGCAAGACCCTCAGCGTTTCTTATTTGGATAGGCATTTCGTTGGCAAAGAGTCTGCTTTCTTGCAACTGCCAAATCAATGACGAATAGTTTGACAGATTGCTTGTTGATTTTTCTCAGAGGGCTGGCCAAAGAACCTGACGAAATGGGTTTGGCGCCCGGGTTGCTGGATCAGAGGGTCTTTCACGGGCATCCAAATCATGGGATTGAAGAGTATCAGGGGTATTTTGTTTGTACATTATGTGTGGCCCGCGCGAAAGTTGGTCATCCAGTCTTTACATGACTTGGTGCAGCTTGTCGCAAAAAGCCAACCACCCCCTATTTTCGACGGGCTCTTGCCTTGATGGAGCAGGGCAGGCCGCTCAGTGTCGCTTGATGACCTGATGAAGTGGTTGAACGAGGTGGGTAGTGGCACTGCACTGCACCGCCTTATACAATATCAGGAATAAAAATAATGCTTAAGCGAACGGGTTTCTTTTCTCAAGTTGGGTTTCTTGTTTCATTATCCTGTTTGGTGGGAAGGGTGCCATTAGTTTCTGATTATGTGCACCTTCCCCCAAGACCCTTTATTTTTTACGTCAATATTTTCTTAGCCAGTAAAGTGGGTGTAGTTGGTAGTGTGGTGCTTCAGAGAGCAATCAGTTCCGACACTTCCGACGAGCAGTTTTCGGTGCGTATTGGGGTGCCAATCACCTTTGTAATGTCAGTGTGGCAGACTTGCAGGAGAACGGCAGACCAATAACGGGTTCTAAATTTCGGGCGGTGCCCCTAAACCTTATTTTCCGGCCCCGGGGCCCTTCAAAACAGGTCGGGGGCGTCTTTAAATGCATCTGGTTTTTTTTTTGATCGAACTTGCATGTGGAAACGATGACAACCATTGTAAAATCGAAAGAAACCAAACTTTCTGGGACTTACAATGTTTTTGGAAGTTTTTCTAGCCCTTCGGGGAGAACACATTCTCAAAAAACGAGCACAAAACACAAATGAATCCATATATTGTAATTTTATTGAATTTAAGCGGATTTCGTGCCCGCACAAAATTTAGCAGCTGTAGCTAGCATCTTTCAGTTGGAGAGCAGGCGAGTGGACATCAGAACTGATAGTGTATACATAGTTTCCTCGGTGCAGAGGCATCGTTGCAAATGGTCGTGCACAGGATGGTAAAGGAAGGGACAGTCCGTAAGCCATGATCACTTGTGTCAGCAGCTGCACCAGCTTCTTCAGAGGAGGCACGCTGAGATGGTCAAAATTAGGATGGTGAAGACTCACTCGTCAAGGGAGGAATTTACTGTGCCGACTCGTTGGGTGTAGCAGCAGCTGTCAAAAATCGTGATTGACACAGGGTGGGCCAACGTAAACATAAGACCATTGCTCTAGCACCACCCATGCAAACGATGATCGTCGAGATCAGCAAGAGGAGGGCTTTGTGTCTGGTCTGCGCAATATAGAGCAAGACGTGCTGCCCACAGAACACATGGACAGCGCAGCAATTCCTCATTATAATTTGTCGGTGGGGGGCGGGTACAGCAGCAGCTCGACAGGGAGGAGAATTGCCAGAAAGTGCAGGAGGAGGGGCGGGGCAGTGCCAGCGACACCAGAGTAGCAATAGCCAGTTAGGGTGGTGCTTCTTGTCGGGGCGTGCACCCTCAACAAGGCCATCGATCGATGCCACACATACCTATACATGAAATTGGCTATTGAAATAGAATGCAGCCAGTTCCTTAAGGGCGTTTGAGCAGTCCGGCAGTGTCGTGGACGTCGAAGGTGGAGTGCCTGTGTACAGGCCCTGCTCTAGGTAGCCACCCTTGCACCCACCTTACCACCACTACTTTTAGCAGTGGGTAGGATGATGTGGACTCGCAGAGTGTACTTGAAGGGTCCTAGGTAGAGCAGCATAGATGTGGAGACCTTCATAAGACGTGCAATATAAAACAAAACGAATATAATGCATGATTACCAGTTGCTTGGTCTTCGAAATAACGCCTATGTATCCTGATATGCTTTTCCTTAAAGGGTCCTTGAGAAGTTCACTGAATCGATGATTGAGCGTTGTTTTCTAGGGACACCATGTATATATATATATATATATATATATATATATATATATATATATATACACCACCACCGGGTTTGGGCATAGAAAAAATAAGAAAATGGATATTGTACACCATTTCTGGTGTATACGCAAACTGCTTAAAATACAACACTTCCCATACACACCACAACGGGGGCGCGCAGTTGTTGTATAAACCGGCCATTTTCTTATTTTCTCGAGGCCCGAACCTGGTGGTGGTGTATATTCATATGGTGTTTTTAAAATGGCCAGGTTGGTTCCTCTTCGCAGACGGCTTCGAGCAGGGAAAGCTCCACGCATCTCGAGGAGTCATTGCTGAAAGGGGTAGTGCAACCCATCATGAGAGCTCTTTTTGCCCCATATGAAATAGAAATAGTAATCAAATCGCATGGCATACATGCTTTGTGATTCACATTTTTGACTGGCCCCAAAGATCAGGAAAATCGTCAAACAAATTCGAAACCACAAATACCCAAAATACCAAACAATACGTACCAACAAATACACAACACACTAGTTTCTGGTAAACGAGTCTTTGGTAAATGCTCCTCCATTTCGAAATTGCGGAGCATTCACTAGTAATTCGGAAAACATATTGACCAACACATAATCGACCATTAAATACATACGATTTTGTTTGGTTGCGTTTTTATTGCTTGGTCATTTTTCGAATTACTAGTACTTCCCTCCTCCATTCTTGAAAATTGAGGAGCGTTCACCAACATCTCATTGAGTGGTAGATTTCCATTGTGTGTGTTTTTGAGTTGTGTGTTTAATTTCGAATATGTTTTGGTTTGTAGTTGTTGGTATTTTTTGTGTGTTTTGTTTCGATGTTCTGGTAAGGCCACCATTCCTGATAGTTGCGGCCAGTCAATGCGTGTGCATCTGGAACAACTGCGAAACTGTGAACAAGTATATGAGCGTGATACTTTGCAATATGTGAACGACATGCGCACAATCGGAGGTCGGAGGGGAGACCAACCAGGAAATCGTTTCGTGTCGAGCGTGCGTGTCTGCATGCGTGCGTGCGTGCGTGCGTGCGTGCGTGCGTGTGTGCGTGTGTGCGTGTGTGCGTGCAGTCAGTCAGAGCCGGGGCAAAATTTGATCTGTGGGCTTTCCCTTTTCCTTTTTTGGCTCGCTTGTCTTTCCCTCTCCCTTTTTGCTCGCTTGGCTTTCCCTTTTCCATTCAGAAGTGGTCTCGAAATCAAGTCTAACATCAAATGAAACCAATTAAAACCAAGTGGAATCGAACAAAATCAAATGCAACCACATGAAACCAAATGAAATCGAGTGAAACACAGTGAGACCAAGTGAGGCAGAGTGAAACCAAATGAAATCTGGCAATATCAAGTGGAACCCAAAGCAATTAGTTGAAACCAAATGAAATCATTTGAGACCAAACAAATTCGAGTGACATCAAGTGAGATCACGTAGAACCCAGGGAGAGCCCCATCCCCCCACATCAACCACGTATCCAACTTCAGTTGGCCTTATCGGTGTATGTCACACATATAAGCTTCAAATTACAATTCATTTTGATTCATAGGTGACCCGCCGGCCCGACACATGAATCACATATGATAGTTATATGAGAAGTGTTAGTGTCGCATCATGTCAGTATATTGCCCATATTTTTGGTGAACACCATCCACTTCTAAATTTCGTGAGCAACATCTAAACCTTATTTTCCAGCTCCGGGTTCCTAATCCCTATTTCGCATCCCTGGGGCCCTTCAAAACAGGTCGGGGACGTATTTAAATGCATCTGGGGTGTTTGTTGCATTGAATTTGCATGTGGAAATGGTTAGAACCATTCTACAATCGATCGACGAATCCAAACATGTTTGGATTTTCAGTTTTGTTGGAGGTAATTTTGCCAGCCCCTCGGAGAAAACACATTGTCAACAAACGCACCAAACACACAAATCGATTCCAATATTGTATTTCATGGTTTTTCATTGCATTTCGTGTCCGCACGAAATTTAGCACCCTCTACGACTGGTTTTCAAGACCACCTGACATTACTCCTATAAGGTTTATTTGGTTTCTGATTTTTATACTTGGCGCCAATCCTTTCGGCGGGCTGGGGTATCCACTGGACTTTCGGATCAGAAATAGCATTATCCTAGAAGATCATCGGATGTTGTGATAGGAAAACCATGATCAGGACTCCATATAACTTTTAATACAGTGGGAAAGAGTCGAGGAATCCAGATAAGATAGTTGAGATAATAGATGTATGGTAGGAGATACTTAATGTGAATGAAGACCTTGTTAAATCAAGACCTCTCAAATGATGCCCAAAGTGGACATACATAAAGATGCAGCATAAATGCAACATGTACGATGGATGTGCAGTGGATCCACATGCATGTTGCACATGCATGTCATGCTCATTTCTCATTGGGTGCATGGTTTGTGTCACATTCCGTCGCATGTGGATCGCATGTCTAGAAAGCCTTGTAGTTGTAGTATGAATCACACGTGTTTTGTTCGCATGTACTCATGATCAACACTGCAATACGTTCAACAACACGTATTTTGAAGCTCTGGCTATACTCAGACAGTTCTAAATGCGATGTTGTGTACATTATAGCACCAAACACTTAAACTCAAGTTAGTTGACTTTGCTAAATTGTATGCACCTGTGATATTGGCACATGTTTTGCCTTCAGGCCAAATCTCCGAATGGCGGTTTAACAGGGGAGTTTTGGTATCATGCCCATATAGTGTTTTGTATTGGCACAGGCGGGCCGTCGCCCCTCGTTCTGTCCATTACATGCGAATACATAGATACGTTTTTGGCATGTCCTTGCTAGACCACCAAGTTTCAAAACAAAACATTGATATGACATTGAATGCAAAAGATTCGGCCCTAGCAGGAAACAGTGGCATTTTTTAGCAAAACCACATAATTGGATTTCAAATGTTGGGTAGTATGATGTAGATAACATATACACCATTGGCCAATAATCTTGTTCCGATTAACGTTCTGGTGTTCGCCCGTCCGCCCGCAGCCCGCCGGCCGCCGCCACCCTCCCACCGTCCGCCCGCCCGCCGTCCGCCCGCTTGGGCCCCATGGACACCTTCGGCCCAATGGCCCCATTAATCTCATGGGCCCCATGGAACAATTAATTGGGCCCCATGGGCCCCACTGGGACCATGGAACAACAATCAATTTTATGTGGGCGTTGGGGTCCCTCTAAATCTCTCAATCGACTGATGTTTACCACAGGTGTCATGTTGGCTTATGCCTTTGTGTGCTGTCTTGAGTGTTTGGCGCAGGATATGGTGCCTCGCAGCCCACCACTCAGTTGCATGAGCGCCACCGTTATCGAAAGTATTGCAGCTCCCGCTGCAATTCCACATCCCGGGAGGATTCAATTATAGCGGCGGAGCTATGGACCACAGATGGAGCTTCCACAAATGGGGACACCATATATTTACGCCACCTTAGAAAAAATAAGAAAATGGCTGGTGTATATGCAAACCGCTCACATATGCAGCAAAGCACACCACCACGGGGGCACGGCACACCTTGTGTGTGTTGCTGCATTTTTGAGCAGTTTGAAGATACTCTAGGAAATTGTATACACCAGCCATTTTCTTATTCTTTCTAGGCCCAAGCCCGGCGGTTGTGTATATATATATATATATATACATATATATAATCCCCAAAAGAGCACTCAATAGGGTTTCCATTGGAAGTGGAATGTTGTTGTCTAGTATTTTTTGTTTGGTTGAGTCAACTGTATTTTCCGGCCCCGGGGCTCTAAACCCTATTTCTTGGACCCGGGGCCCTGCAAAACAGGTCGTGGACTCGTTTGAATGCATCGGGGGTGTTTTTTGCATCGAACGTGCATGTACAAGTGATCTAAAACCATTGTACAATCGACAAGATCCAAATATTTTTGGGAGTTGTTACATTTTGGGGGATTTGTTGCCAGTCCTTCGGGGAGAACACTATCCATTTGCCTTCGGCCTTCCCGTCACCGTGCCGTTTATTGTGGACCGGTGGTCCAGCTCCCTTAAACTCTTGGCGGGTTCCCTTGGGCTCCTTTGGATCTCCCATGGGCGCCTCTTGGGGCCCCCTGGGTTTCTTTTGGTCTCCCCTGGGTCTCTTTGCCTTCCCCTGGGCTCCTTTTGGGCTTCCTTGGGCAGCCCTTGGGGTTCTTTTGGGGTGCCCTGGGCGCCTCTTGAGCTCCCCCGGGGCTTTCCTTGGATTCGCTTTGGGCTCCACGAGCTCTCTGTGGACCGCCGTTGTCTCCCAAGTGAATTTCTTGGACCTAACACATCGGTTCGTTGAGCGCCCGTTTGTTTCCCCCCCCCCCCAATTTTTACGATGTAAAACGGGGGTCCCAAATACATGCGAGTACCCCCGGGTAACCCTAGGTATCCCTCCCTTGGGCTCTCCTTGGATGTCTTTTGGGCTCCCCTGGACGCCTCTTGGGCTCCCACTGGCTCTCTTTTGGGCTCCGCAGTCCCCCCCCGATTCGCTTTGAGCTCCACGAGCTCTCTATGGACCGCCATTGTCTCCCCAGTGTGTTCTTGCACCTAACACCTCGGTTCGTTGAGCGCCCGTTTGTCCCCAAACCTTAAATTTTACTATATAAAACGGGGGTCCGCAATTCATGCCGGTAACTCCGAATAACCCCGGCTGGGCTCTCCTTTGGCTTCTTTGGGCTCCCCTTGGCACCTCCTGGGTTCCCCCTGGGTGTCTTTTGGGGTCCCCGGATCTCTCCCTCGACTTGCTTTGGTTTCCAAAACTCCTTGTGAATCGCCATTGTCTCCCAAGTGTGTTCTTGGACCTAAAACCTGGGTTCGTTGACGGCCCGTTTGTGCTTAGACCAAATTTGTACGGTGTAAAACGGGGGTCCCAAATTCATGAGACTATCCCGGGGTGATCCGAGTAATCCGAGTAATCCTGAGTAATTGGGGTGTGGGTCCCTTAAAGTAACTAATAACTAAGAAACTAAGAAACTACAACCAAGCATTACAAACACTCCACTGGTGCCTAGCGGCACGGTGGCGGATTTCGGAACACACACACCCAAAACAAAAACCTGACCATAGTGTTGTTTGATTTAGTCCACCAACCGTCCATTTCCCAGGTCCCACATCCTACAGAGATGGTTTGCATTAGCATTGTTTGAATTATGAGTGGTCGCCATATGTGTTTGTAGGTGTCGGTTTTCCATGAAACATCTCCCGGTTTGTCCAGTATGTTAGGTTTGGTATTATTGCTCGGGGCTAAGAGACCGCTCTCCCGGCGCAGTCCAAGAATGTACCACCCGAAGACATGGTACGGAAATGTACTTCTGGAAGTAGTTTCGCTGCATGTCTGGTCGTGTGTTCTTAATGTCTCCCCCTCCTCCCATACTGGCTCATCCAACACAACATGGTATTCAAATGGTTTCGGACCGTCCAGCAAGGTATGCTAAAAACTTGTGTTCAAATGATTGCAGCGTTTTCGGAAGGGTATGCAATAAACATGGTATACATATGGCGTTCAAATGGCCGCAAATAGCATACCTTTTTGGACGGCCTGAAACCCTTTCAATACCATTGTCTCGATATTTGCAATTTCATGCCTGTATGGGGATATTAAGCACATAAGGGAAAACACATAAGGAAAAGCACATGACTGAAATCGTTGATACAATTGCGGATGAGGCTTGTATCTTGGTTCATTGTTTCTGCGATGAGGTTGTGCCATCCCTCATTGTAATTGGTTGCTAGTTGCGGGTTGTTGGTCGGCGGTGGAGCACGGTTGCTTTAGCCTTGGCTTGGTAATGATATTGGCAAGGCACCGACAGCCCTGTACTTCAAAGGCCCGGTGTTTTACTCCTACCTTGTTCTTGTTGTTGTGTATGTGTGTGCATGTTAGATGTATTGTCCATAGCGTCCGTGTTGTGTGTCCATAGATTGTTTTTGCATGTGATCTTTCATACGTTTATGTATAAATGTACAATACTTCATAGGTGGTGTACTTGCAACGCGTGTTTGTCTAGGTTATACAGGTGGAACTTTGTATAATGTACCAGCTTCCAGATTTAATGTACGGTCATTTTGTGCGTTAAGAATTCGCCCATTAAGAATTTGAGGGGTCTGGGTCTGCGAGACACAGTTTGTTTTAACCTTTCGTGCCTTTTAAAATTAAGAATCTGTCTCGAGGGTCTCGATTCGGTTTCGTTTTTTGTAAAAACAATGATTTAAAAGGCAAAACTCTTATTTCTAAGTTCCGGGGGTCTGGGAATTCGTAAATATAATTGATACAAGCAGGAGCTATTTACACTTGGGGCAAACAATGCATATTTATAAATATGTTTTGTTGGTTTTCCTGCTTGCCTAATTGTAAAATAGCTCCTGCTTATATTTAAGATATTAACGAGTTCCCAGACCCCCGGAACTCAAAAATAAGAATTTTGCCTTTTAAATCATGGTTTTGAATTAGGCAAACTATGCATATTTACAATTATATTGACCATTGGGATAGATTTTATGGGGATCGGATTAAACATGTCTGCATCAAAGCAAAAAATATTACATGTTTTATTAAAAAATCTATCCCGCATCCACACCGAGCCGAAATAAGAACTCCGAAATCCAGGGGTCTGGGCCTCCCGAATTCTTATTTGTAGTGGGGGTTGGCAGCTATTTTGCAATAGCACAAATAAGAAGCACTCGAGGGTCGGACTGAGAAAAAGGGGGGTTCTCAACGAACAAAATAGCCGTATTATTGGCATATTTGTTCAATATAGCCATAGCGTATGGTACATCCACCTACTTCACCAAGTAGTGAAATTGTATCCATGGTTCAAGACACCTAGGGTTTCTGATCTAGATATGCACTTCGCTCGCAAAAGGGTCTGATTTCTTGCAATTGCCAAATCAGTGAAAGCCAATGAGAATAAACATATCATTGACCGATGTTTTTTGTTGGGGTGCATTTCCCGAAGATGTATTTCGCCCCACAGGGCTGGCCAAACAACCTCCCCAAATGGGTTTGGCGTCCGGGTTGTTATGTTTGAGCGGAGGGGTTTCTTTTCTCAAGGAGGGTTTCTTATTTCATCGTACAATTTTGTGTGAAGGGTGCCATTTCTTATTTTACTCAGCTCTCTCTCAAGGTGTTTTTTCTTATTGCAATATTTTCTTATCCAATAACGTGGGTGTAATGCATGATTTTTGATGTCATGGCTTCAGGGCCTTCAATGCACAGAGACACTCAATGTGCAAATCAATCCCGTCTTGGAGAATGTGCAACACATCAATGCCGCCCCCGACACGTGCAGTATCCCTTGTTATTGGGGCAGGCTCTAGTGGGGGCACCCTCTGTTGTCCCATATCCAATTTGAATCCACTTTGGAGAAGTGAATACGATGGGTTCTAGCGGTCTGGGATTGGGACCCCGAGGATTCCCCTTTCCCAGGGTATCCACTTTGTCTCTTCAGCGAATTGCTGCTATATGATGATTCAATTTCCCCGGGGATTAAACTGGATATGATATGCAGGGGAGTGGCCTGAAAATGCTTACCAAAGTCATGTTGCAGCTTATCATGAAAGTCATAAAGGTGAAACACACTGATCGCCTCAGGGCGAGGCCGGGACTGCGGGAGGGTGATTGATGCCACATCCAGGTATTTACTATGATGATGCCTCTTAAGATCAAGAAAGCAGTATTACGGTTGACGGACTACAGTACATTAAGTAACACCCTGTGAGAAATATATGTGTTAGGACTAGCCAGACCAATGTTCTTTTATTGTTTTCTATTTGTTTCCAGGTCTCGGGTCCCATTTGAATCGTTTCGTAAATCCTTGCTATTCTGGGGCATTTATGCGTTCGGAGCTCCGATGTGGTGTTCTACGGACAACAAATTCATTTTTGGAGGTTCATTAGGCAACCCTTCAGGGAGAACACATTTTCGAAAAACGCACAACAAAAACGAACATCTGACGATGATATTCGATTTTTCAATGCCCCAAACGTGTTTTCGTGGCGAACCGTTCGTACACCTCCAGAACACCAAAGTGTTGCTTAATTAATTCAGTCAACCGTCGGGATTTGATACAAACCGCATTCATTATGGAGGTTTTCTGGTATTTGCTTGATTTCCTGGAGTTGTCACATTTTTGCTTTGTTTTGGAATTACATGGATTTCTTTTGTTTTACTGGTCATGATTTGATATTTCTGGATCTGGGCGTGGAATCTATTTGCATTTCATTGGATTTCTTTGAAATCCTTGGAATTCTCAGATTTTGTTGCATTCGGTCAGACTCCATTTAGTTTAACCCCCCATCAGCTATCTTTCAGTTAAGATTCCAAACAGGATGCAATCCACAGACCACATGTGTAAAGTATTCAGACTCCTGGTTCCGTTCTTGTCGGTGTGCTTAGCATCGCTAGGGCTTCAAAATTACCCGATATTTATGCCTGCGGTCGTTGTGCAAGCTTGTGTGTCGTTTACTATGTTGAGAGATTTTGCGAAATCGCTTAACTCTGAAGGCCCGCACACTTTGCATGTCTTAGGTTGGGACTGGGGCCGGGGCTTGCACACTTTACGTGTCTGAGGCTGGAGCTGTATATGTTGGGTCCGCGGCTTACACACTTTGCATGTCTGAGGCTGGGATGGGCACGCTTTTCGACCGTCGAAGATGCGGAATCGGCCATTTCTAGATTGAATGGCCTTCAGCTCACAGAGTATCAGTCACTTGGCCAAGTGCAAAAGGAACTAATAGTCTCCCACTGCAATCGGGTAAATCATATGTTTTTTGTTTTCCTGGGGATTTCTTGGGAGATCTTGGATCTTCTAGGGTTTTCTTTGCCAAAGTTGGATTTCCGTGCAATCTGTGGAGATTCCAATTATTGGGGAATGTTGGGGATCGTCGGATTTCCTTGGATGTTCTAACTACGGTTCGTATTCTCCCTATATTTTATTTGTTTGCTATGCGACATATTTTGCACTTCTTGGACTTCCCATATGTTGATTGAGAAATATTGATTTGAACCCCGGCGAGCTGCGGAATTGGTAATTTTTAGGCTGCCAGGCCTTCAACTACAGAATATTAGTCACTTGTTTTATTAGGCCTGCCCAATGGAAAAGGGCAGGGTTAAGATAATCATATCTGCTTCATCTTATGCTTCCAAATTTGTTGGTCCCCAGATCCCAGTTCCCAGGACCCTCATAGCCATCTCTGGGCCGCAATTTATCGAATTTTGTGCAGGATTTCTGCAGACTTGTGGAATATGAGGCCTTGAATGGCCTAGGATGCCCTTTTGTTGTTCTTAAATCTTTTGGAACCGAAACAGGTATATGTTAGGGCGAAACTTGGGTATCAGTTGTGTGATCCCCCTGCACCTAAGTGTAAAGTGTTCTACAGGAACGACAGGCCGAAATCGGCACCTGAAGTTTTTTGAAAGATAGGAAAGGAAAACAGCAATTGATTCGAAGGCGTTGTGCCGAGCCGGTCGCAGCCAGTTGTTTAGTCGTGCAGCTACTGTCCATAACTGGGACCTTTCTCGTACTCGATGCATGTTATGAAAGTACGCGAGAGGAGACCCTGCAACTTTTGCATTGTGGGTGTTTGTTGCCCTTGGGTGATCCGGTGACTCTGAAACTTTGGTGTTGCAGAGTTTTTGGCTTGCGAACATGTGTGCATGCCAGAAGCTTGTAGCACCAAAGTTTCCAAGTCGCAGGTAACCGTTAAGAGGAAAGGGTGGAAAGGAAACCGCATTCAAATTAATTGACAGGCCTAGCGCCGGGCTGGCCCAAACCAGCTGTGTAATCCTTCGTCTATTGTCTGCATACAGGGACGTCTGCTTGAGGTGATGTGTGCTAGACAAGTTTGTGAGAAAATGGCCAAGGAGCGTTCGGCATCTTTCATAAGTGGTCATGAAACAAAAAATAGGCAATCATAAACACATAGATGCACATGTGTGTATGTATATGTATGTATATATATATATATATATATATTTCAGGGGTCCGGGTGGCCTCCCTCCCCCCCCCTGTCAAGGTCTCCCCTCCTACGCCCCTGTGGGGTTGGCGGGGGGGTGGGCCCCCTTCCCCCCCGCCCGTGGGGTTTGGGTCTTTTCTTGTGGATGAAGAATCTGTGGCGGCGCGCCCCCGGGCCCACCGGCCCGCCCCCAAACATGGGGACCATACCATGGGGGGGAGCGGGGGGGCCGTCGGGCCCCGGGCCCGGGACATCTATATGTATATATGGACATCACCGTGACAAAAGCTTTGATCGATCTGGTTGCATCCATCAGTATTTTTTTCATGTGTAGCAGTCTGTCCAATATCCATCACTATGACTCTGATATGATGTCAGCATCCTATTCATATTTGTTGAATATTCTATACATGTTCATCGAATATCCCTCCAATATCACCACACAATTATATCAATGCTTTATTCGTCTTTCAATATTATGGAATTCGTATATGAAGTTGCATTCAATTCAAAGAAGAACAGACATTGGATTCGAACAATGCTTGTTCAATGGAGCAGGGACATATCAGTCCCCATTTGGACTAGTACCTCCGCCTTGTCACTGCTTGCTAGACCACACCAGCCAGGGGAGATTGTTGATCCGTGGCAGAACATAATAACAAACACGTTCACATTTGCCACAACTTGTGAACTATAATGGAGGTGGCCTGCCACTGCCTTCGGAACGTAAGTTGTCCCTCGGGAACAAATATGAAACATATAGTTGGAAATAGCTTCGATGCAATCTGTGAGAAAAACATATATGACCACAGCCATTTTGGCTCAAGCTCATCCTGGCTCAAGGCAATCACGCCTCGATGTTCTTGGTCTAACACCAAGGATAACATGCGCGGAAAGTCTCGAGATGGGATCCTGTTGCAGCGGCAAACTCGCGCAGGAAGGAAGCTCGACCTACCCAAGGGGAGGCCAAAGACAGATCGAGCCGTCCACATTTCTGTCCTGAAATTCCTGGCTGTCGCGTGGGATCGCATTTCGAGCAGCGACTCCAAACTTGCCATGCTGTCTTAGGAATAGGCAGCATTGATAACTTCCAACGACGTGAGCTAGAACCAGAGGTTTAGCTTCGCATTTTGGAGGCTGCTGCTTTGTGCTAGCGGAAGTTCTGCAAAGAGATGCCTGTGGAAAAATGTTGGCTTTCTCCGAAGAGTTGTGTTGGCAATCTTTGCAACGGGAGGAGTTCTTGGTAATGAGCCAAGGTCAGGTCAGTGGCCCAGTTGGTGTCGATTTGTGGAGAAAGACTTCAGTATCATTGTGGCTGTCCGATTTTCTGTAAAATTTGAGCATTTTTGCAGCACTCCCTGCTTTGATAGGCATCAGTTGTATTTTGGCATTCTCGCGTCGAGAAGGTCCTTGCTGAAATGTATTGTTCTCTACCTAAGACTGAGACTCTGCAATACCAACTACAACCTAAAGGCTTATAAGGCAGGGAAGGCACCTCGAGGTTTTCCCGTGTGGCCTTATAAGCATATACATGCTGGCCAAACTACAGTCATGCACACCATCCAGACTAAAGCAGACAACCTGGCTGCCGCCTTAAACGACCAAGCTCAGGAGGTCTCCTCAGATGAAGAGTCTCTGTCAAATAACAAGTATCTCTTGGATGTGCCATACTCCCCAAGCGGTTCGTCTAGTTCCGACTAGTACCGCAGCTTGGTCCTTCTAATGAGATGCAGAACAACTGTGTCACCCTGCAATAGGATGTAGATCACTGTCCTTAGATGGTTGCAGCGACAAGGACCTGTACAATAATATAAAACAAGAAAAGACTGAGATCCTTGAGGTGTGGAGGTCATTTTGGATACTGTGCGCAAGTCGTTCAGTGAGTTTGATTGTGTACTCATCCAAGCTTCCAACATTGGAAAAGTCATTGTTCGGAAGCTTGCCGTGCGATCCTTTCACGCCGCCGCACAGGTTGATGTTGAGGGTTTTACCGAATGGCTTGCCACATTGCAGGATAGCGAGCATATAGGAGTCTTGCCCCTCAACCCTGCATACATTGATGAGCCAACCCCAGCACCTTTGTGGTGGCAGTTGCCAAATGCCTCCGCAAACTATCAGTACCTTACCACACAATCAGTGAATCCTTACTGCGAACCGTGCACAACAAAGTGCATTGATGAGATCACCGATGAAGTCGCGATGGATGTTGAGGGCCTTGTTCGGTCTGTGTTGCATGGTGATATATCACAGCTTCTCGGAAAGGCGTATGTGCGACATCTCTGGGAGACAGCAGCTCAGGTGTTCCAAGCTCTACCTTCAATCCGAGCAAGGCGTGATCAGTGTGATATCTGTAGACAGCTGCGGCCCAAGGGCTGCACTTCCTGCGCCAGTGGATTGGAAGCACATTGTGCAAAAAACTGGCAACAAAAGCATTGGAAGGCTGGCCACAAAAATCGTTGCAGGCAACGCACCAAAGATAAATGTCATGCAGTGCCAGTGTCTTCATCTGAGCAGCGCTTTCTCAGGTAGTGCGTGGGAATACAGCCAGATGCCTGATGCTGGAGGAGATGATCAACTCAGGGACGGCAGTAAGAGTCTGCAAATCATGAAATGAGTGCAGGGGCGTGCTCTGATGAAATGCACAACCTTTCTTTAGCATGTCGGCAACATTTTCTTCCTGCATCCTCTCGTGGGGTGTAGCTTGACCTTCACCCAGTGGAGTCTGAACCATTACTCCTTGGTTCGACCCTTAGGGTTGCCATACAGTCTGCTACTTCATAGTTTCACGGGGGTCTTCATTGCCAGTCAATGATGCCAGCCAATGCAAACGACGTTAGTTGAGTTATGCGGTGTGCAAACAAGCAGTATGTATGTGTATATATATATATATATATTTCTTTTACTTCATCCAGCTAACTCTGAAGCAGCCGTTTCTGCTGCAAAGTCGGCCCAGCTGGACAAAGATAAGAAGCACACCGAGTCGATTCGTTGCAATTCCGATTCGCACCGCAGCTACAAGACGATGAAGCGAAAAGAGAATACGAGGACGGCTGCACGTTTCAAACCCTCGGCCCCATATCTTTCCGTGGTTGGCCTTTTGTGGACCACGACCTCGCAAGCCAGCTCGGTATTGGTATTGGAATATATAATGATTGAGAGAGTGTGCAGGACATGTTTCGTAGAAGTTGGGCCTCCATTTTCCTGCTACGAATTTTGACAAAGGTGCTGCCACTACCCTCCTGGGGCAATATTCTAAGCGTGTTAAATGGGATTGGAGCTTGCCCTCTCCCCCCCACCCGCCTCTCGGTCGACCGGCCCCTCGACACCTCAAGGTCTCCGCCCGGGTAAGGACGCTGTCCCTAAAAATGCTTGGAACAACTCTGGGACATTGAGTTTAAACTTCTCCACAACCTCACCCATGCCAAGACCCCCCCTGAATTCAATTGGGGTCTCTGGGTGGTTCCCGGCAACAAGATGAAGGAAACTGACCCTTCCACTCTAAAGGTTGGCAGGCTCCTCTTGAAACCAGGCCTCTTGTGCTCAAGCATGAGGACAACAAGATTGTCGCAGGTGTTGCGGCCCATGCAGTCGGCCCTGTGTTGCAAGCCAGTGCGAATTCTAGCCAGAGCGGTTTTCTAAAAGGTAGACAGTTAATAGACAATCCGGTTATTCTTGACACCCGTGCTCGCATCCAAGCCATGCAGTGCATGAATACTCGGAATGTCCATTATTTCTCCTCCCCTCTGCAGCCCCATTTTGTTGCCGAGCTCGCAGTGACTGCCCTCTTTGATTATGCATATGCTTCTTCCTCTGTTTCCCATCAGTGGCTTTTTCAAATTCTTCAGTCCACCAAAGCCCCCAGTGGATGTATAAACATAATAAAAAGCAGATACATAGATTTCCAAACACTCGTGAAAAATGAGTCCTCGCATGATTTTCTTTTCAAAGACCTCTCTGGAGTTTTACAGGGCTGCCCCTTGAGTAGCGTTCTTTTTCTGCTTTGCATTGATCCCTTGTTGTGGCTCTTTAGTTCTCTACTAGTGTTTCATGGACATGGTCAATGGACCGCCTGTGCCGATGACATTGCTATCACCCTTAGGCACATGCTCTATCTCAAAGTTGTTCATGACACCTTTTTGCTATTTTTAAGCGCGTCTCGGTTCGTACACTTTCCCCCCAAAGTGCATTATAATTCTCGGGTCGGTTTGTGCTAATGCCACTGACATTGCCCTTGTCAAGGGATGGCTGCAGAATAACATACCCGATTGGCAACTTTTTGAGGTCTCCAACGTCTGCAACCTCCTCGGGGCTCATCTCGGTCCCCTCGGCGGTTCGTGCATTTGGAAAGGGGCCATTAAAAAGTACCATAATCGGGTTGACAACATTTAGCAATTCCATGAAAGCTGTTTTCTGTCTGTTAGGGCATTATATTATAATTCTAAGGCTCTCCCCACTTCGGGCTATATTTCTCCATTAGGCCGGCCTCCGGCCAATTTTTCCAAACGCGAGCGTTCTGCCCTGCATCATAGACTGCACATAGCCACCAATGCTGTCTCCCTCTCCAGCATGCACCACCTCAAGGAAGTGATCAACCTTAACATCACCCCTATGTACATATACATGCAGGCAAATATGTTGAGAGCTGCCCACAGCACTTGCTCGAATGTTGAAGGGCTCTTTTGCGCCCTCAGGGAATCGGCCCTTGAGTATTTGCCTCTCAGCAT
>Ga0099797_100594_pt1 | contig 23035 bp, 10 predicted proteins | sample Uncmet_Sort48C_1_FD_89871 | JGI IMG/M metagenome (GOLD analysis project Ga0099797, IMG submission 89871) | Marine eukaryotic communities from CALCOFI LINE 67, Pacific Ocean - C012_Sort48C_1 | ecosystem: Environmental > Aquatic > Marine > Oceanic | place: Pacific Ocean: Monterey Bay | collected...
AAACAAGCTTTATGCTAAACAAACCAGGGCTAGGCAAAGCACCGAAAGAGGATTGAACATAGAGGTACAGCAACGAGCCTGCAGGCTAGGCGATAGACAGAATGAACGGATAATGAAGGACACAATCACTGACAGAAGGCACACAGCTTCTATTGAAGCTAACGAACGCGAGATGCGCACGAAGGAGGCACGCACGGGGAAGGGTGAGAACAGGAGACAGGGGGGAAATGGAGCGATGCAAGGAGGGCAAGAACAACATCAGAAAGGGAGCGCCAGGCCATATAGTAAAGATGCAGAAAACATCGATGCCATACGGTACGGTACAGACGCTGAAACGATTAACGCGATGCTGTGCGACAAAGATGCCGATAAGATTGATGCCATGCTGTATAGTAAAGATGCTGAAAAGATTGATGCCATGCTGTATAGTAAAGATGCTGAAAAGATTGATGCCATGCTGTATAGTAAAGATGCTGAAAAGATTGGTGCCATGCCGTATAGTAAAGATACTGAAAAGATTGATGCCATGCCGTATAGTAAAAACGCTGAAAAGAGTGATGCAATACTTGGCAGTAAAGGTGCTGAAAAGATTAATACCATGCCGTGCGGAAAAGATGTCGATAAGATTAATGCCATGCCGTGTAGTAAAGATGCTGAAAAGATTGTTGCTATGCCGTATAGTGAAGATGCTGAAAATATCGATGCCATGCCGTGTAGTAAAGATGCTGAAAAGACTGTTGCTATGCCGTATAGTAAAGATGCTGAAAATATCGATCCCATACTGTGCGCTAAAGATGCAGAAAAGACTGTTGCTATGCCGTATAGTAAAAATGCCGAAAATATCGATGCCATACTGTACACTAAAGATGCTGAAAAGATTGATACCATGCCGTATAGTAAAGATGTCGAAAAGATTGATGCCATGCCGGGTAGTAAAGATGCTGAAAATATTGGTGCCATGCTGTATAGTAAAGAGGCTGAAAAGATTGATGCCATGCCGTATAGTACAGATGCTGAAAAGATTGATGCCATGCAGTATAGTAAAAATGCTGAAAAGAGTGATGCAATACTTTGCAGTAAAGATGCTGAAAAGATTAATGCCATGCCGTGCGGAAAAGATGCCGATAAAATTAATGCCATGCCGTGTAGCAAAGATGTTAAAACGATTGGTGCTATGCCGTATAGTAAAGATGCCAACAATATCGATGCCATACTGTGCACTAAAGATGCCGAAAAGATTGATGCCATGCCGTATAGTAAAGATGCTGACAAGACTGATGGCATGCCGTATAATGAAGATGCCGACAAGATTGACGCTAGGCCGTGTAGTAAAGATGCAGAAAATATTGATGCCGTACCGTGTAGCAAAGACGCCGAAAAGATTGGTGCCATGCCGCATAGTAAAGATGCTGAAAAGGTTGATGTAATACGGGGCAGTAAAGATGCTGAAAAGATTGATGCCATGCAGTGTAGTAAAGATGCTGCAAAGATTGATGCTATGCAGTATAGTAAAGATGCTGAAAAGATTGACGCAATACGGTGCAATAAAGATGATGAAAAGATGTATGCAATACGGTGCAGTAAAGATACTGAACAGATTGATGCCATGCCGTATAGTAAAGATGCTGATAAGAGTGATGCCATGCCGGGTAGTAAAGAGGTCGAGAAGATCGATACCATGCTGTATAGTAAAGATGCTGAAAAGATTGATGCAATACTGTGCAGTACAAATGCTGAAAAGATTTATACAATACGGTGCAGTAAAGATGCTGAAAAGATCGATGCCACGCCGTATAGTAAAGATACTGAAAAGAGGGATGTCATGCCGGGTGGTAAAGATGTCGAGAAGATCGATACCATGCCGTATAGCAAAGATGCTGAAAAGATTAATTCAATACTGTGCAGTACAAATGCTGAAAAGATTGATGCCATGCAGCGTAGTCTAGTGACAGCGTTTCCAGGCCTTACAAACTTAAGGTTCTCATCATGGCAAAGTGAGGGATCAGTGTCATGGGCATTGTGGGCAAGGTCTGGGCCGGAGCTTACGCCGTGGAACAGACTCGTAGCCCTAGATGCCTCTACTTTCCCCTTACTGCTAGAGACCTTACTAGTTTGTTTAGGAACTGGAGGCTTACTTGAGACCCGGAACGTTGTGCATTTTGAGTGTGGTAAAGATGTTGAAAAGATCGATACCATGCCGTATAGTAAAGATGCTGCAAAGATTAATGCCACGCCGTATAGTAAAGATGCTGAAAAGACTGGTGCAATACGGTGCAGTAAAGATGCTGAAAAGATTTATGCAATACGGTGCAGTAAAGATGCTGAAAAGATTGATGCCATGCCGTATAGTAAAAATGCCGAAAATATTGATGCCATACTGTGCAGTAAAGATGCTGAAAAGATTAATGCGGTGCCGTGCGGCAAATATGCCGATAAGATTAATGCCGTGCCGTGTAGCAAAGATGCAGAAATGATAGATATCATACAGTGGAGTTTAGACGCTGGACATATTGACGCAATACTGTGCAGTAAAGAAGCTGAAAGGATCAATGAGATGTTGTGCGGAAAAGACGCCGAACAGATTGATGCCATGCCGGGCAATAAAGATGCCGTAAATATTGAAGCCATACCACGTAGTAAAGATGCTGAAAAGGTTGATGCAGTATTGTGCAGTATAGATGCTGAAAAGATTAATGCCATGCCGTGTAGTATAGATGCTGAAAAGATTAATGCCATGCCGAATAGTAAAGATGCTGAAAAGATTGGTGCCGTACTGTACAGCAAAGATGCTGAAAAGATTGATGCCACACTGTACAGTAAAGATGCTGAAAAGATTGATGCTATACTGTACAGTAAAGATGCCGAAAATATTGAAGCCATACCAGGTAGTAAGGATGCTGAAAAGATTGATGCGATACTGCGCAGTAAAGGTGCTGAAAATATCATGCCGTATAGCGAAGTGGCTGACATGATGGATATCATGCAGTGCAGTAAAGATGCTGAAATAAGTAGTGCCATGCTGTGTAGTAGGTCAGGAGAAAGACAGCGTAAACGGATAACGAAGGGCACAATCACTGACAGAAAACGCACAGCTTCTATCGAAGCTAACGAACGCGAGATGCGCACGAAGGCACGCATGGAGAAGGGTGAGAACAGGAGACAAGGGGGGACACAAGGAGTGCAAGAAAAACATCAGAAACGGAGCTGGGTGAGGGACCTAACACGGGACGGAGACGTGGAACCACACCCAGGTCCTGTAGTAGAAACGCAAAACGTGAGCACAGAAAAGGACGAGGAGGAGGAATGGAATGAAACGCAAACGATGCTAGAGGGGATTCAAGACAGACTGCAAGCAGGAGCGGCGGGAAGGGACTGGGTGACGGAAGCACAGGACATGGCGCGAGAAGAAGGTCAGCAAGTGGAAGACCCCAGGTGGAGAGGGCACAATACGGAAACAAAAGGGGACGATGTGGGCGCGCGAGTGATGGTGCTAAATACAGCGCAGCAATGCGCAAACCGGATATCAACTGATGAGGGCAGCGGCCCCGAAGCACACCCACAAGTAACACTGTACTTCGAATGGCTATTACAGCAACTAAAAAAATGGCAAGTGGATATCGCCATCCTAACAGAACCAGGTAAGGTGCGTAAAATTAGTACGCAACTAAAGAACATGGCACATAGATATGACTGCCTACTCACGCTGCAGCAAGACGAAGATGTGAAAGGTGAAGGAGTACTAATAATAAGCACGGAGGCGCACAGAGCAGCACAGCAAGGGACACAAGTGTGGGCGGGGCAAGGGCATGCGAGAGATAGGCTAGTCCAGGTGGACTACAAGGAAGCCCGGCACTGGGCTGACAATAAGCACGGCACGCCATTAGCTCAAATGGCAGTCTACGGAATGTACGGATACTCAGGGTACAAAAGCAACAAGAAAAAAGCAAAGGCGTTGGCAAGCACAGCAAAAGCGAGTATAGAGGCATATAGAAAAAAACATAAACTAGGGTCAGTGATACTGGGTGGTGACATCAACGCAGCCAAGAGTACACTACTGGACACAGATAGACCAGACGCGCAGCCACAGCAAGAAGAAGAAGATGCAGAATACATATCCTCATTAGAAAACATGGGGCTCTATGACGTATTTAGGACAGTACACCCCAACACTCAGGCTACAACAAGGGTGCCACAAGGTGAACTCTCCGAAAAACAAGCTGAGAGACGGTTAGACCAAGTGTGGGCAAGCAAGGAGTTGGCTATGCACCCTAACACAAGAGTGGGAATACCGACAGACAACCTATTTGGGGGAGACCACAAGCCAGTGTTTGTAGACGTGCCGATAAATTGCGCCAATATAGCAAGCAAAGTGCAAAGAGTCTGGGACTTTCACAACACAACAAAGCTAACAATGAAGGAAGGTAATGAAATCACGACCGAGCAACAACAAGAGTTCATAGCCTCATTCATAACGAACACCAAGGGGTTACACGAAATGGACTTTGAGGAGCAAGGCACAAGGTTACAGGAAGCCATAGCAAGGGCAGCTATAGGGACAATAGCAGAAAATAAGACAACACAGTGGCCACGACAAGTGAGGAACTGTCCCTACTATGAGTCATGGGAATTCAAAATGAAAACGTGGAGCAATAAGCTAAGAGCGGCACGCGCCTCCCTGAAACGGCAGGACAGAGACAAAATGCGCGACGCCCTACTGGCAGCAAAGTGGCCGCATGACGACATACCATGCTGGGCCATGGTGGTGGATAAAATGGAGGACTTGTGGGAGGCTAGAAACGCGCAAGGATCGGAACGGGTGGAGGCGAGAATAAGTGAACAACTGCGCACCATTAAAAAAGCCCTAGCGAGCAGAGTGCAATCAAAGAAAAAAGAGGGCATAGAAGCGGCGCTGGACAGACGCGACGATCTGTTCAAGGAAAAAACGGGGAAAGGGAAGGGCCGAGTGTTGGCGGCAATATTTAGAACATACAAAGAAACGATGTCGTTAAGGTGGGCGCGTAGAGCAGACGGCACAGTTGCCAGTACGCAAGAAGAGGTGGGGGAATATGTGAGCGCCTTCTTCAAAAAGTGGTTCCAATCTAGGATATCTGTGGAAGACAAATGGGGGACGTGGCAAAGGATGATGGAGATGAAAACAGAAGGAATGGACGAGGAAACTAAGCGCTTTGTGAAAGAGTGCTACTCTGAACCAATGAACCAGAACATAAGAACAGCAGAAGAACAAGGATGGTGGAGTGAAGTGGGAGAACAAGTGACAGCTGCACAAGTGTGGAAAGCAATACATAACGACTCCAAGCCGGGCACTGCGCCAGGAAAGTCGGGCATAAGTGTAGACATGCTAAGATACCTAGACAAAAAAGCATTAGAGGTACTGGCCACGTTCTTCACAAGATGCATCAAAGAGGGGGGGGGTACCCAACTCCATTAACACGGCCATTATACGGCTACTCCCCAAGACAGACAAAGGGCTAGCTGATATGAACAAAACAAGGCCAATAACGCTAATGGAGTGTCTAGTCAAAACGTTCGAGCACATCGTGATCGGGCGAATCGTGACAGCAATAGATAAGCATAAAATCCTGGACCTGAGCCAGTACGGAGCGATACCAAAAGCGGGTACGGCGGCGCCGCTGCGCATCCTGGCGGAAATAATGGATGACGCAAGGGTGACAGAACAGGAACTGCACGTGTTCGTTGCAGACCTATCCAAAGCTTTCGACACGATGGAATACTGGTCGCAAGCTATGAGCTGGCAGGCCCTAGGCATGCCGCAGGACATGACACAGCTGCTAGTGAACTTAGACTCGGGTATAGGAGGACAAGGGGCCACGTCCCAACTTATACTGAGCAGCGGAAGGCTATCGCCGGAATTCGTACACGGGAGAGGGGTACGGCAAGGCTCGGTAGGGGGGCCCATTAAGTGGTGCGTATTTGTGAACTTCTGGTTACAATGGATAAAGAGGTCCATAAGGGGAAAGGCTATGCGATGGGAGCCTCAAAAAAAGAGAGGACGATCGAACACACACTACAAGGAACGAAGCCGGCACCAAAAACGGAAATGCAGGCCAATGTTTTTATAGATGACAGCATATGGGCTACGAGCAACTCACAAGACATGCAGCAAATGATAAGGAATCATGAGCGATTCTGCTCATTCCACAAAGTAAACCTTAACCTAGACAAGTGTGACTACTTCTCCATGAACACGAACAAAGAGACACAAGCGACGGCCCACAACGGGAAAAGCCGGCACGCCACGAGGCCAGGAGCGCAGGTGCAGTGGACACCACGAGTAAAGCGGGAGAACGTAGAGCAACCATCAGGGGGGACTAAGTATGAGCGTTCTGAGGGAGTGGGAGCACTACTACGCAACAAGTGTGACGGAGAAGAAGGACACGCTACAATTAAATACCTGGGGGTGTGGTTCGACACAAAGGAGAAATGGCCGACGCAAATCAAAGCTATGAAGGCAGCACATGAGGAACTCATGACATATCTGCGGGAAACGAAGCTTACGCGGGAAATAGCTATATATGCGATAAACTGTAAAGTGATACCAGCCATAGCATATGGAGCACAGGTAGCGTACGTGCCCCGTACGACACTTAAAAGATGGGATGCAGCTCACAGGAAAATCGTTGCGAAAGCAGGCAAACTACCACGCACTGCAATACCCACGCAATTATATCACATACGCAAAGACGTAGGAGGGCTCGGGCTCAGATCCATAGAGGACGTCATAGATGAAAACAGAATCAAGCTGGACTACCAAGCCAGGAACGACACATTTTTGCAAAAGTATGTGTCTGACCAGGCAAAAATAGTGAGAGCCTCGTGGGACCGCTACAACAGTGGGTACGCAAAACGTGAAAAAACGACAGTGTGTGGCATGGTACACGAATCAATGAAGAGGCTAAACATGACACTCGTGCAGACCATGGAATCGTTTCAAGACGCGGCAGATGAAGACCTGGCAGTGATGCTTAATAGGAGAAAAACAGACACAGTCAAACGAATATACACAGACGGGTCCACGCATGCACTAATGAATAGAGCAGGATGGGGCGTAGCAATGTATGAGGAAGAAGACGAAGACGCAGAAGTAGAAGCGTGGGGTAGACTAAGTGGGCAACAAGACAACTTCAGAGCAGAAACAATGGCGCTGCTACAGGCACTACTACAAATGCACCCGCAACAACACGCAAACATATACATAGACAACTACGCAGTGGTGCAAAGATGGAAGAGAAATGAATGGGACAACCCGAGGGCCAGGTCGAAAGGCAAAGCGAGGGCGCTGTGGAACAGAATAGATATAATAAAGAGGGAAATGCGAACGAGGGGGGGTCTGGCCACAGTGCAATGGGTACACTCACACGTAGATAAGGATGACGGAGGAGACAGCAGGGAGGGGCACGAGGCCCGACAGAGAAGAGGAGAAGAGAAGAAGAAGAAGAGAAAAGGAATGACATGGGCAGAAAAACAGCAAGCAAAGGAAGAAGGCAAGGTGCCCACGTGCGCCTGTGGGGAGCCGGGAGGCAAACATGATGCGGCACACATGCACCATAAAGGCAACGATGCTGCCGACGAGCTAGCAGAGAAAGGAGCATTCTCAGACCGGCCCCCGGCAACGGAAAACAACAGCAAAAAAGGTGAAGAGCAATACACCCTGTATAGAGGCGCGGAGTACGTAGCAGGAGATGTGGGCGCAGCTATCAAAGAAGCCGCCCAAGAAAACAGGATAGAGGAAATGAAAAAAGGAACATCCAGTAGAGGCAAGGACTGGGCAACAGCGTATGAGGAAGCAGACGCAACAATGAGGGCGCACGTGATAAGGGAGACCAAAGGACTGGAACGATTCCGTATCAGGGCAATGACGGACTCTCTCCCGACCTACAAAAACGAAGCGGCGAAGGTAAAGGCAGGCAATGAATATGAGAGGCTATACGGAGACAAACTTAAAGGAGGATTATGCCGGTGCTGTGACGACAACAAGATAGAAACGGCAAATCATATGTGGTGTGAGTGTAAAGGAGGGGAAGAAGCGAGGGAGAGCGTAATGGAGAAAATCCGTGCGGTATGGACGGCATACAAAGTGGGGCATCACTGGCTGATGATTGACTACCTTACACACGACACGGAGAGATGGAGAAAGTGGTGGGGATGGATAGGGCTGGTTCCAAAGTCAGCAACAAAGTACGCAATGCAACAGCGCACAGGCACACACAGGGCCATGGTGGCGGCAATGAAGGAAACGACAGCATTACTGGCCAAATACGCAAGCGACAAGTGGACAGATAGAACAGACAGGTCCCGCCAATGGGAACAAGAAGTGGGCATATGCGAGAAGAAAAAACAGCCCAGGCCGACTGACAGTCCATCAAGGGAGGCGAGACGGAAAAGAGGGAAAGGCAGACCAAAGAAGCCACGGCACCTACTTGCAGCAGCCTACAAGCAGAGATTAGAAAACACGGAGGTCCTAGCAGCCCTGGTCAGGGAGCATGGACAAGATGAAGGAAAAAAGAAATTCAAAGCCATCAAAGCAAGGCAAAGAGAGCAGACCAAAGCGGCAACACTAGGGATTCTAGACGCGCTGGATGCTCAAATGGCGCCCATGCAGCCTCAAGAACGGGGACAACAGTTTAAGCAAGAGATAAAGCCCCACAAACGCGGCAGGAAATCGGCACAGCAAGTAGAAGTCACAGAAGACGTTATCATGCGACGAGCGGACAAAAGAGCGGCGAATCAATGCATGATAGACGGGTGCGATGAGCAGGCTACACACACAGCCATGGGATGTGGTAATGAACTAAGATGTAAGGCACACCAGAGATGGTCATGCTTAGGAGTGATACAGCCGTGCGGGTGCGAGCAGGGAGAAGAAGCAGACGTCATCGCATGGTCAAAGCGGAGGAGGAAAAAAGAGAGACTCAAAGATACGTACGCCGAACCACAAGTACAAACAGATAGGGAGCACAAACTGACAGCAGGCAAATGTATGATGGACGGATGCGAAAGAAATGCGACAAGGACGGCTATGAAATGTAGGACGGAGCCCAGGTGTGAGGCACACGCAAACCATTCGTGCTTAGGAGTACATCAGCCATGTGACTGTGAACGAACTGACTCAAGAAGAACAGTACGCATAGGAAGTAAAGGGAAGCAACGTAAACGCAAACCTCACAAACCAAGAGATAAAAGCGCAACACACGACATGACAGTGAAAAATAGGGCAATAGAAATAGACTATGATGATGAAATAATGGTGGAAGGAGAAAAGGGACAGCAATGGCAGGTAAAACACATGATGTGGGAACAAAGAGGAGGGTTCAGATGGCCATCATCGGCATCGTTGGTGCCGTTGAGGCCAGACGTAAGAAATGGAAAAGAAGTAAACACGCGTCACAAGGAGATAAGCATGCACAGCACAGCGTGGACTGTGGTGAGAAGGAAACGCAAGGAGAGCGGAGGGGCTACGCCATACACGCTGAAGGGGAGGTACGACACGCACGAGAAACAAAGAAAAGAAGATATGGCCCTGCGGGGGAATAGATACGAGATCCTTGGAGAGAGCGGGGCGGAGCAGAGGGTCATAGAAGCGCAAGTGGGGAGGGGAACAGGTGGGCCCACCACAGTGGGCCCCAGTGAAGAAGGGAAGGTGGAATGCAGGAACGCACCAGGCCAGGTAACAAAAGAAGCAGAACGGGAATGGATAGAGTGGGAAGAAGAGTGGAGAGCAGCAGAGGACCCGCGGGAAGTGAGCGAAGAAAGCAGGGGCTCAAAAGAGCCTCAGACGTGCGAATCGAAAGGCGAGGAGAGCATAACGAGACAAGAGAGCTCATGCCAAGCCACAGCAAGGGTGAGAGAAAGTGAAAGCGACCCCGCACGACGGCTAGCACAAGGCGAGAGAGTTAGTAAGACGGCAGAAGGGGCTATGCAACGCATGATGCCATCAGTATGGAAAGGAACGCTACAAGGGCCCTGGTGGGTAGAAGTCTGGGATTATGAATTGAGAGTGGAAGCTGACGGGAGTAGATGCACACAAATAGTGAGAGTTGAAGGGGTAATGCGCGAGTGCAATGACGCTAAAGTGATAGTGGATGAAACGGGATACACGCCACGAGTGGCTATCACAGACGAGGAGACGAGATGCACTGGGGAGATGAACGTGATGGAAACAGAGATAACGGGCGTAGTCACACAAGAGGGAGAAGTAGGGGAGGGCAAGTTCGAGCTCAGACGAGAGGAGAGCATACAGCAGGATGCGGTTGAACGAGAAGAGGAGAGGGAAGGAGGGGAGGCCGAGGAAACTGAACTGACGCCGTCCAAAGCGCAGGAGAGAGGTGAGCAGCAGGGGTCTAGCCCGGGCGACCGAAGGAAGCAAAGCGCCATCACCCTATGCATTGCGCTGTTTAGCATGCCTGGGTTAGCGGCCACGTATGATAAGATAGTAGACCACCTCATGTGGCACATAGGCAATATGAGTGCGTATGAACAGCGCACTAGATGCGAGGTACAAATGCGCATAGCATGCGATAGAGACGCGAGAGAGGACATGCGAAGTAGACTGGCACATGTAGCCCGAGACACGAGAAATAAAGTAAAGATTTACGAGTGGGAGGCATTACTACCTACGTGGTACCCGAAACAACTAATGCAAGAACAACTGGCGAGGCAAAACAAAACACTGGCGTGTCTCACACGCTACATGCTGTCGACAGTGGATAAGCAGGTCGAGACGTCCTATATATTTGGAGATGCAAACGACCTAGTCACTCCAGAAGGGGTGGCAATACTTATGGAAAAAGGACCACTTAGTGTGTGCGTAGATGAGGTCTTACAAGCAAAGTCTACGAAAAAGAGCAGCCAGTGCTACTACCTAGGAGGTGCGGCATACATACGTGAAGACAGAGTGGATGCCTTCAATGCGGCTATCGCTGCAGCAACCATCGAGATGATAGCAGCAACTACAAGGGAAGGGACAGCGACGTCAGGCCTCAGGGCAAAACAACAGGGAAATAATTGCGCTATGCAATACAAACAGGCGCACCAGGCGATAAAGGAGTGGGCGGGGGAGCAAGGGTTCGACAAGAAAAGAGTAATAGAATTCCTAGACCAAGCAGTACTACAAATAGCTATGAAGCAGACGCCGGGAGACGTGAGGGAGGTGATAGTGCAGTATAAGCAGCAAAGGGGGGGTAACCCAGAGCACTGGATAGACAAGGAGGACGTAATACTCTTAAGAGGCGCAAGAATAACCAAAGAGAGCGACAGAGGGAAGCGGAGCAAGCGGTCTGAATACCAGGCTCGCAGCAGGAGGCGACAGAGACAAGACGAACACACGCAAGAAGTAGCGCCCGTAACAAAAAGGCAGTATGTGTCAAGACAGGGAAACGACAGGACATGCTTAATGCACGCGGTAAAAAATGTAATAGGAGGAGAGTGTCGCGAGAGTGAGGAGGAGCAATTCAGAATGCACAGTGGAGGAGACACGGGAGACTGGGGTACGGACACCCTAGTTAGAGTAATGGCCGATAGCCCCACATATGAGGTGCACAGCCTATCATCGGAGGTAACAGCGCGGTTGCATGAAAACATGCACGCGATAGAACAGCGAGTGGTAGGGTTGGTGATGCACACAGGGGAGGGGGAGTCACAGCACTGGGATGCACTAAGAGTAGAAGGTGAAGGACAGTGGACATACGTGGACTCACTGAGGGGGGGTCATGCAGAATACAAGACAAGGCAGCAAGCTGCTAATACAATCATAGACAGGGTGAGCGAGCAGCACCGAGTGATAGCAATATGTTTAAAAGGAGTGAACCCTATGAGAGACATTAGGCTATCAAGACGCCGGAGCAGGAGCGCAGTGGGGGAAGCGGGAGAGGAGGACGAAGGAGCTTTCAAGACGCATAGATCACACGAGGGGGACACAGAAGCACAAAAAGACGGCAAGCTAGATGGAGAGGTTAAGGCGCAGGGGGGGGCGTCAGAGGTGGGCGAGAGGAACAGACACAGAGAGAATCCTGGAAGGGGAAGGGGGGGGAAGAGACATCATGACAAAGGAGAAGGAGGAACCAGCAGGATAGTTGAGGAGCCTTGCCGCGGGCAGCAGCCCACGCCGACGGCGGCATGGCCTAAATGTACGACCCCCCCCTCCCCCACACAGGGAGGGGCAGAGGGAGAGCCGGTAGTAGGATCGGCAGGATGTGAAAACAGGGATAAAAGGCATACACGGAACAAACAGGAGGGCAAGCTCGGAGAGAGTAGGGAAAACACATCAAATCAGGCGGAGCAACATGGGCAGCAGGCATGCGGCAACACGCAGCACGAACAGAGTGGTTCTCACCACGAAACACCCAGAGATGCTCGCCAAGGGCCGCAACGGAAAGCGCGAGGGCACACGCGAATCTGTGGGAGGGTTAAACACAGAGGGGGGACGCGACACGACCATGCGGAAGCAACAACCGGGACGGCGTTGACGTGGCCACCCGCGCCTACACTAAATCTTTGCCAGGGGCATCAGGCCTGGTCTTTCCCCCCTGCAGCCTTCAGCCGCGACAAGACGTCTTCGCCAGGTGCTCAATCCTGGTCTTCTACGAGCTATGAACCCCAGTCGGACACACTAATGACGTCTTCGCCGGGGGATCAGTCCGGTCTTTATCTATTGGGCTGCCTTCGCCCATCTACAGCCACCCGCGCCTACACTAAATCTTTGCCAGGTGTTCAGCCCTGGTCTTGCGACACGGACGCAACTATAGGGTGGCTAGGTCGGAGGGAGCGGGAGGAGCAGGAGCATAGGCTGGTACCACGCCCGATGAACGAGGGTGCGAGAGAACCACGAGTAGCACAAGGGGACGGTGATGACGACGAAGCCATGGCGGAGCTGCAGCAAGGGGTAGTGAGTGCAGGCAACGTGAAGATAACCTCGCACACAAGCGAAAAGAGAAGCGATGACTGCAGGAGATGTAAGGAAAGACAAAAAGGTGAGAAACGCAACGAAGGTAACATACAGGAAATACACGACGTAGGAGAGGAGGACGAAGATGGAGGGCGAGGAGGGGCTAACATAGAGGGAAAAGTAGGCAGCAGCAGCAGCAATAAGAGGCGGCACGCTGAAAGTGGCGGTTATCACTGCCAACAAACAGAGCGAGATGAGCAGGAGAGGGAGGGGACAATGAAGACACACGACGCCAGCACTAAGGAAAGGGAAAGCGAAGGAAAGGGGGGTGAAAGAGGTGGCACACGAGGTAGTGGAGATGGGAAAGACACGAGCAAAACCAAGGCCAGTGTAAGGGAGCCACCCCCCTGCCATAAGAGAGGGCAACTAAGCGCCTGGGACAATGGCCAACAGGAAAAATACAGGCAAGGAGGGGATCAAAAAGGAGGAAAACGACGTAGGGATAAGGTAGAGGGAAGAGAAGAACAGGGCAGAACAAATAAAAGGCGACGCACCACTCGTGGCGGTTGTCACTGCCAGCACGAAGAGCGAGATGGGCATCCGCACGAAACAACAGCGACAGCAGGCGCAGCCAGCCCTAAGGCAGGAGAGTATGAGGAAGAGGAAGGGCTAAGAGGATACACACGCGGGTGCGGGAATGGGGATAAACCGATCACGGCCAAGGCAAGCGCAGAGGGGAACCACCTATACCATAACGAAGAGCAACTAAGCAAGTGGGGCACGGGGAAAGACCTGGCCCCTTGCGCCACAGCGCAAGGGATGAAGACGCACATGGAGGGCCTACAGCCGCAAGCCAGGGACATGGAAGGACGAGAAGAGCACGGTAGAGCGCGGAGAAGCACCTACAGTGAAAGAGATGAGGGTTATTCGACCCTAGTCATCAAAGGGGGGGGTTATTCGGCACTTTTCCCTAAGGGGAAACAGGGTGAAAAGCCCGACATGGCTCACCGACGACAAGCACAGACGAGCAACAGCTGTAGGCGGCCCACAAACTGCGAAAATGAGACAAGAGGACATAAAGCCGTTGGGAATAAATGCGAATGGCAGTTACAAAACGACTACTTAAAAGCAAAAATAGTACAAACCCACAACACACAACATGGTCAAGCAGACGTATACAGAAGCGGAGGTGAGGAAAAAGTTACAGGTGATAGCGAGGCAAGGGAAAATATACGAAGGGTCGGTGGCGAGGGTGAAAGCTACAGTCACAAACACACCTCGGCAGACAGGATGGAGTGCAGACCGCTTCGATGCCCTGCTGGCATCAATGCAGCTGCACAAAGAAATTACGGTGCTGCACAGGACGAAAGTGACGCTAAAAAAACAGACTGCGGCCGTGAAGCACACACCGACCAAAGCGGAGCAAAAGGTGGCCAAGGACGCCATGGTAACACCTGGGAAAGCAAGTATGAGCAAAGCAGTGGCAAGGGTGATGCGGTGGGTACGGAGGCGATGCAAGCAGCAGGGAGGGAAATGGTGGGTGGAAGCGGCGCACATGGCAGCGATGAAGAAGAACCTGCGAGGAGGAGGGATGCAAGTAAAGGCAGCGGTCCTATACATGATGGCACAAGGCATGCTGGAAGTAGAAGACAGGGAAAACGGACCAGGAGGGACAGGGCCCATACCGTGGAAGGAGAGTACGGTGGAGTGGGCAACAGCCCAGCAATGGATAACACCTGCAGAAGGAGAGGCGATGATGCAGATGGTGCAGAACTACAGCAGAGCAGCACTCAAGCACACGATCCTGGAACTGGGATCAGGGTGGGAGGGAGCTACGGAAGGACTGAGCAAGGTTTGGGAAAGGGTGGTTACCATGGACAAGGTGCAGCAAAAGATAGCCTCTGGAAGGGTGGCACACCCAACGCTGATGGGAGACTTCAGGGACGCTGCCAAACACAAGGGAGGAGTGGTGAGTTGGGTGATGGAAAAAGGGTTTGTGACACCAGAGGAAGCCAGAGCAGTATGGGCATCGCCCAGCTGCAAAGGATTAACAAAAGCACAAGGGATGGAGAAAGCAAATGGGAGAGGGCAAGGATACTTTGCAGGGAAAAAGATGAACAAGCAAGAGAGGGAGGCGACAAGTGCGGTGTTCCAAGGGGTGAAACAGTTCATGCAACAAGACCAAACGAGGCAGTATTGCGTAGAAAACGTCGAAACAGCAACACAGGGATTGAAGGCAGAGATGCCATGGGTGATCGAGCAGTTTGGGGAAGGGATGGTGGTGAAGGGGTGCAGGTTTGGGAGGAGGTCGGGGAAGAAATATCGCCTGTGGATGTCCCCTGCGACGAGGACAGTATTCGAAGGGAAGTACCGGCAAGCCCCGAAGTGCAAATACTGCGACGGCAAGAAACAAAGGAAGCACCCACAAAGCTGCATGCCTGCGAAGGGATCGACTCAGAAAAGGACACGGGAGGAAGGAAAATACAACACGGCAGCAGCAAACAGGGTCCCGCCACCTCTGGCGGAAATGGTGGCGACGTCGATGGTGCAGGTGATCCAGAGTGGCTGCACAACTTGAGGAGGCAGATGGGGGCGGCGCCGCAAGAGTACCCAGACGAGAACGCGCTGGCCACAGCCAGCGCATCTAACCGTAACGAAGGGGCTGACCGTAAATTTGACAGCCGTTGCACAGCAGGTTTGAGACTTAGGGAAAAAATAAAAAAACAGCAGAAAAAGCGCGAAATTGACCAGGAAGCCGGGCTGCGGGAGGCCGCCGAATATTGCGAAACAGCGGGGGAGGTACCGGAAAGAAAAAAGAGACGGTGGCAGTACAGAAACTGGAACATGGTGGTAGAAATAGAGGAAATGGAAAAAATTGGGCCCTTCTCATCCCCAGCTGAGGGGAGGGAAGTGCGGTCGGGGGGGGGGGGGCTCAAAAAGGGGTGTTCGACGATATGGGGTAGGCAGATAGGCAGCTTCTGGTCATAGGAAAGCCTACCGCGTCGCGAGACGTATTGGAATGCTAGAGTAGTTTAAACAAACTAACTTAGCATGTAGCCTGGCCTTAATAAATGAACACCCCCGCCTTACATGCTCGATCAAGAAGAATGGAAAGTTGTGGTGGATCTTTGTGCATATGGATGGCCATACCAAAAGCCAACTAATTTGTGGGTGAGAGGATTCGAGTTTACGCCGCAAGGCAGAACCGGCAGTGGAAGATGCGAAGCAAAGTGTGGTCAAGGTGAGATCAACCAAGTCACGAAGAAGTTCCATCACTATTTGGCTGCAGCATCAAATAAAAAGGCACCAGGCAAAGAAATGACTTGTGGCATGCCAAAGGAACTGCTGGCTGAAGTGCTAGCCCAGCTAGCTAAGAAAGTAAACATAACCAACAAGGTGGTGCTCGACTTGTGTGCAGGATTCCAAAGCATGAGACAACCAGCCACGCAAGCAGGGTGCAGGTACGTGGCAGTGGACAACATGGGAGACAGAAGTGCTAGTCTTCGCGGAAGAAAGAGAGCAAGTGCAGCATTGTCATACAAAGGTAAAGTGCTTATGGTCAAACACAAAGCGGAAGATGGAACCGAATGGTGGGCAATCCCTGGGGGCAAACGTGAGGAGAGTGATGAGACACTGCAAGAAACTGCCCTCCGTGAGCTGCAAAATGCGACGGGACTCAAGTGTGAAGATTGGATGAGACAACTGAAGAGCTTGACAGTGAAAACAGGAAAGGAAACCACATATTATGTCTATGAGATCCAAGAAAGATTGGCAGGGGCAGAAATCCAAGCCGCATTTGAGCGACGAAACGGCAAAGATATGAGACGTTCAACAGAATGCAAATGGTCAGACGAGCTAGTAGAACGCGAGATGGTTCGACGAGAAGACGCAACAATCATGAAGCAATTGTCAACTCTAGCCAACCAACAACTAACCAAGTTTAACTTTAAAACCTCATTCTAAACTCCTGCTTCACCCCCCTTGCTCTGAGGTGGCGGAGCAAGGACGGTCGTCGTTGGAAGAGAGGAGCGGCGGATGTTAAGAAGTTGCGGTTTTGGCCATGGGAATTGGGCTTCTATGTAGTTAAGTGGACATTGAGCTAGTCCCGAGTTAGCCTAGTTAGGTAGTATCTAAATAGCCAGCAGAAACAGGCAGAAGCAGCAGAAACAGCAAGTAGCCTAAGGTAGATTTGTTGGGTCATGACCCACAGTTTGGGTCATGACCATCTGGGCATTTACCCGAGATTTTCGGTTCGATTCAGTTGAACTGTAAGGCTTCCATTGCCTTCTTTCAGCTACACCAGGCAGGCTCCCTAGTACTGCCCACTGCTTTTGTGTTTGCTGCCCCAGTGCCTGGCACCCTGAACTGCAGCTTTTTATCATGTGTGTTGGATGAATGCATGTCATGCTGCACCCTGAGCCCCTGAACTTGACCCTCTCGTGTGCTGTGCTCAGGTTGGGGGTACCAGTGGATCTCCCCACTACTGAAGCGAGTTCCTACTGTTTTGGCGATTCAGATGTTGTCTCTGAGGCTGCTGGTGCCTTCGCTGCGGCTATGGATGCTCAAATTCCATCTGTGACTGCACCACTGCAGCGACCAATGTCGCTGAACTTCAGCACAGTGCAAAAGTTCGACAGAGGGCAATATCTCAGCGGCAATGGCGCCATGACTACACGAGACAAAAGAAACTACAAACGTGCAACACAAAAGCAGCGAAAAGCCAAAGTTTCTAAGTAGGAGAGTGTTGTGCGAAGGTACGCGAAGCAGACAGCTGCTCGCCGAGAGCAGCTGCTGTTGAGGCGAAATGCACGACTGCAGCGGTTTCGTACCCATTCCACGTGGCTCTTGGAGTGCCTAGATAGCCCCGGTAGTATTGATAGCGAAATGCTGACTCCTGACGAGTTAGACAAGGAGCATGTTTGCTCCGCAAAGCAACATCAGACGTTGACACTTCAGTGTCTTGGTTTGATCCATTTTTATGAGGCGTGTGCTCAAAAGTACAGCTTTGATTCTGAAGGCACGGAAGTGGAGAAGAAGATGATTGAGCTGGCTGATGCAGCCGGCTCATGCTTGAGGCCGAAGGTGTCTGGCAGAACCATTCTAGAATGGCATAGACAGTACCAAGACAACGACTCTCACTTCCCTTTAGATGGGCGTGGGCATTTTGAACGAAGTTGGATACTCAATGAAGATGATCTTCTCAGAAAGTTTAGGAATGAAATGAAAGAACTAGCAGCAAAAGAAGAGTTAGACATGGATGTTGCCGTGAAGTTTGTCAATGAAGACTTGCTCAAAGATGAAGACGCTGCTTTGAAGAAGCATGGGCTATCGCTGCCCATTGCAAACAGCACAGTGTGGCGTTGGGTAAAGAAACTTCCTGATACGAGCTATGAAGAAGCTAAAAAGACTTACTACACTGACAACCATGAGAAGGAAAGCACAGTTCGATATCGAGGCTAAAAAGAGCTCGAGGCACGATTGCCTCTTTGGATTCAAGTCTCAGAAGACCAACATCAAGAACTGAAAGTAGATAACCCTAACCTTCCTGAGGGCGACAAGTTCATGACAGATAAAGGCAACATAATGGTTGAGTTGCACGTCGATTCAAGCGAAGTGTTTGAAGATTTTCGGGCATCACATCCGAATGGAGGTCATCTCTCGGTGCGTTCATTCTCGAACGTCACCAAATGCAGATGTGGGCATGATCCTGAAGTCTGCAAGTGCTATTTGCCCTTGCATCATGTGGGGCAAGATGAATCTATCTTTAAAGCCTATCAACGTGGCAAAAAAGTGTGGAAAGTGTGTGGTGTTGTGGGACTGAGGAAGAAGACAGATGGTCCAGGTCAGATGGTCTCAGCTTTTCAGGATGAAATTCGTGGCTATGGCTTCCCCATGGACAAGGATGAGCTCCAAAAAGTGAATGAATTTCGTGCTAGCAAAGGTCGTGAGCCATTGATTGACACACCTGGTGTGCGCTACCTTGATTGCGGGTCAGACAAAGAAGGTTGGTGGAACTGGGAAAAGTTTGAAGTGCAGGTCATCGATTTTTTGGATTGTTTTGAGGTGCTGCACCCCAACCATCAGCTTCAAATGAAGATTGATTGGTCGTCCGGGCATGCTAAGTTTAGAGAAGGAGCTTTGAATGCAAGAGACATGAACGTCGAATTTGGAGGCAAGCGTGGAGCACAACATGACACACTGCTCTGAGAAGGTTGTGTTGCTGAGACACACAAGCATCTCATTGGAAAGCGGCAGGTGTTGTGGTGGTCACCAGAGCAAATTGCTGCTGGCGGCAAGCCTTTCTTTGATCCGGAAGCACAATTGGATGATCACATGGTGAAAAAGAAAGTGAAAGGTGAATGGAAGGATGTGATCATTGAAGGCTATCGTGGCAAGGCAAAGGAGCTGAAGCAAATCTTGTTGGAACGTGGCTTGTGGAAAGAAGGGATGGTCAGTCATGTGGACAAAGAGAAAGATGAGGCCGTGATGAGGACATGAGCATGGTTCACGTGCTAGAAAACTGTTACGATTTTGCAAATGAGAAGGGCAGTGTCTTTCAGGATTCACAACAACTTTTTTTTGAGTCTCGGCTTCATTATAGGCTGGTCCAGAAAAAAAGCGAAAATCCAGATTCCGAATTTTGCACCGTTTACACTCAGCCTCAGAGACCATAAATGCCTCAACGGTTCTGAAAATTCACTTCGGCCCACGGTTAGTTCATCAACGGACCAGCCTGTAACGGGGTTCGCTACCCGAACTGCGGATTAACACTTGTGGTTGAATACCGACCTCGTGCTGTTTTCGGCACACCAAGCTTTCAACTTTTCATTCTGGCGCTGGAGGGACCCGGGACCCTGAAAGTTAACTTTTTGTGGTGTCTGCACTTAGAATTTCCACCCAGGAACGTCGATGTTGGAGACATTTTGGGCCTGGTTGAGCTGCTTTTGCAATCTTGATGCCAAATCGTGTGGTTGTGCGCTCTCAGAGGCCATTTGAGAGCATTCGCACTCGCCACATATTGCACTTCGGTGCGTCTAAACCCTACAGTTCTTTCATGAAAGGGTCCTAGACGAGCATCAACATCGTTTGCACATCCAAACCTCACCATTTTGTGTTCCTCAATTAATTGAGCTACTTTTGCAATCTCAATCTCAATGTCAGATCGTGTGCAAGGCTGCTAAAAGTGCGCATCTTAGGGAGGCTACGGAGTGTTTATGTGGTCATTCTTGGCCCATCTGAGGCCTTGAACCTGCATAACGGTGCCTGAGGTGCTTGAGTTTAGCTTGGTTGGTTTTTTGTAGCCACAAAATCTCCCAACCACCTACTTGAAGTTAGCTACACTCGTGCTGTTTTCAAATTTGATGGAAAAAATTGAACACCGCCAGCCGGGCGCCAGGCCGGGCTACCGGGTCGTTTGGGTGCACTAACAGGCTTTGCTAATCCATTTCTACATTCCTTGATGGTTAGCGCCGACCTGGGGATCCAAAATTCACTTTCTTTGGACTGCTGCACTCGTGCTGTTTTCGCTATTCAACCACGAGTGTTAACTCACGCTGGAAGACTATGTTTCCAGTCGATTGGTGTGCTCAGATCGTTTTTTTATTTTTCTCAAAAAATCAAAAGCACAGCGGCCTCCGATTTTTATCCTGCTTAGCCACACATTCTACAGGCAGGCCATTCTTACCTGGTGCTTTACCTAGAGTCCTGAGCATGTCTGAGCGACGAATGGTGAGGGTGCAAATTTTCTAGCGAGAACGCAGAAACAGCCCTACTATCTTTTTTTTTACATAACATAATATTATATATCGTTACGTTACGTTACGTTATATAATACTGCTCTGTTCTGTTCAACTTTGTTCTATTCTGTTCTTTTGCATCTAGCAACCCTGCGTGTTGGATTTGTGGTCATTGCACACAATTATATAACGGGCTTCTGGAAGCCTCTCATCCGTCAATTCACCATCTCTCTAGTTTGAGCTTTGTGTACAGGTGATCCGTCAATTCACCATCTCTCTAGTTTGAGCATTGTAAACAGGAACACACGTCCAGAGGGCTGCTTGGCACTGCGAGGTTTTGAAGCACACCCATCCAGCTCTGCTTCATCTGCTCGCAGGCTTGGCTAGTCTTTGGCATCCACTCTGCCGCCTCAGATGCTCACATGTTTCGAGTAAAAGTGTAAATGCCGAGAATGTACATGCACTCAAGGCTGGCTTTGATTTGTAGTTTCCTAGCTTGCGCCTGCTCGGGCGGAGAGGAGCTTTGGTTTGACTGCCCCTTCCGTCCGAGCAGCAGCATCGGACGTGCACACGCCGCGCAACACTGAAAGCAAACCCAAGTCCAATATAAACAAGCAAGCAGGAAGGTGCCTCGGGGGCAAGCGCGGTGGCCGCACCTTCCAGCTTAACCGGAGCGAGCAAGCAACAGAAAAGCCCCTGTGCGGACCCCCCCAGGGACACTGCACACCAGGCAATGGGTGCTCTCTGGAACTTGGTACCTGTTCGTGCTGGCATCCAAAATAAGCCGCACCTAGGCCGCAGGAGGAAGGAAGCGACGCTCGCTGGGCCGTGTGCAGCCGCCAAAGTGCGGCCATTCCCCAGTGCACTGCAATCAAAGCAGGTGCACTGTCTGTCATGCTATAATTTTACTCTGTTTTCTATCAAAGGCAGCCCAATGAACATCATTGCATTGACTGCAAATCATCACGACCATGCAACGCAAGTAAAAACACACATCTCCACTAACAAAACACGGGTAATTGCTACCAGGTAACTGCTTTCTATAATCTCAGCAAAAGCCAAAGGGAGAAATATACCACCATCTGGCACAGTCAAGTACGCAGCACCTCCGTACGCAGCACCAGAAATCGCACATCTAACGACGCGCATCACAATTGCCCCATCAGAGAACAGAATCCGCAGAGATCTAGCAACCCAGCAAGCTCCACAGGCCCATAGAATGCTATCACGTATGACCACAACGTCCTGTAGAGCACGCAATATGACTAAGCATCTTGTTGCCCAAGCGCCAAAACCTCGCGTCGATCATCAGGTCCTAGAACTTTTCCTAGTTCTACCAGAATGTATGTTTCAGTTGTGTGCTCCATTTCCAAAATTTCAATTAAAAGACTCAATCATTTAGTCACACGGGGAGCACCTCTTTCGAACTTGCACTCGAAGCGTGCAACTTGACGAGGCAGCAGATTATCCCGCATGCCAACGGAAAAAAACCCCACACCTGGCCACGGCATGCATATCACGTACAGGTTAATATATCCGAGCAGTTTCAGCTCTGCTCCGAGGATATCAACCAACTTAGTTTACGGCTTCCAGTACACTAAATATCACATTCTGAAACACGGTGACGTATCCCCCCCCCGCCCCTTTTGGTCAAAGTAGAGGCCACGCCAACTTGAGGATACCACTTCACTTAGTATTCTGCTTTTATGTTTCGTGGCTTTACTATTACGGATAAGCCGTACGTGGTTTATCCATGTGCTCTTCACATCAACTTACACACAACGAGAAACCAGGTGCGCAATTCAGTACTGCCTATCATGCGTTCTAGCGATGCTGCTCACTTTCCTTTGAGAACAATAACAACTTTCAACTCACACCAATCTCTCCACCCTGACCCTGCTGTTAATATACAGCCCACACGAGGTTGTTTCGTTTTGTTCTGGCCCTCACCTGGGACTGGAATGGGCGTTCAAAGCCGATGCGAAATCGTTTTGCCTGCATGTAAATCTTCCTATTATTCACGGCTGAAGCTGCTGCGGAATGAAAGGCTGGCAGTAGGCTAGGGGGGGTGCTAGCCGTAGGGCCAGAGGCGCTAGCAATAGGGCCAGCGGGAGATAAACAGACACAACGCAAAACTAATGGGCGGGCACATCGACGACCGCGCGCATCCACGGTCGGGCCTAAGTGGGTTTCTTCTTGGTATTTTTGATCCACGGTCGGGCCTAAGTGGGTTTCTTCTTGGTATTTTTGATCCACGGTCGGGCATAGGCTGGAATAAGCGCGTGAATTACATCACCTTCTGAATCTAAATTGAGTCAAGCTAGGCGCTGGAGTTTACTTTTTACATCGGGGTTACAGATGTGATCAGAGAGAGAGA
>Ga0099797_100595_pt1 | contig 23025 bp, 8 predicted proteins | sample Uncmet_Sort48C_1_FD_89871 | JGI IMG/M metagenome (GOLD analysis project Ga0099797, IMG submission 89871) | Marine eukaryotic communities from CALCOFI LINE 67, Pacific Ocean - C012_Sort48C_1 | ecosystem: Environmental > Aquatic > Marine > Oceanic | place: Pacific Ocean: Monterey Bay | collected...
ATATATTTGTTTTTTAATTCAGAGATAAGCGAGTTGAAGAATTTGCCATGTAACTTATCATATAGTGTTTACAATCAATTAAATACAGCTGAGGTGGCTCGGGTTGATCTCGAAAGAAACTCGACTGCATTCCTATTCACCGACAGCACTTCAGCCGATGCGCGGGAAGCGTCGAGTGGGTGGTGGTTCGTCTCCGACGGTTTTATCATTTGCCGCACGGCCAAGGGGAACCTTCATCGGGTCTAGTTACGCGGGGTCGATATCGAGAATCCCATAGCCTCCTCCCACGTGCAGCCAGTGTGCGGTCGACCGCTTTGAGCCATGAAGGTGGGGCAACCTGGACGCAACACGAAGCTTCCACACCGGCTTCTGACCAGCGGGTAGAGGGTAGAGGGAGGCACGTGTGGACGTAGATAGATGGGCAGACGTTGGGACTAGTAGTGTAGTGTGAGTACAAGTATGTATGTACGTATCACTCACTCCTCCGGGGCTCCATGCTCCCTCAGGATCTTTGCACACTCGGGGCGTCCATGATCAATCGCAACATTCAATGGTGTGCCGATGTACTTATCTTTGAGACTAGTATCGACCCTATCATCACTGACGAGCTGTGCGACGATGGCGGGGCGGTTGCGGTATACTGCCATGTGCAATGCGGTGAAGTTGTTGCTGCGGTTCTGAACATTCACATCTATCCCTGGATGGTTCATCAGCGACACCACCATATCCAGATGGTTGTAGTATGCTGCGTCCATCAATGCTGTCATCCCGCCATTGGCGACTGCATTCACATTGTGGATCATGCCGAGAATTCTGTGGAAGAGAGGGAGACGGCAGCCTTTCTCTGCAGCCCGGTGAAGTGCATTCATCCCCTCCTCACCGACTTCATTGGGGTCGTCCCCGCCGTCCAACAGTGCCTCTGCCGAATCTTCATCCTTAGCATAGATCGCCGCACCCAAGGGAGTAAGCAGGACGTTGTAATAACCAACACGAGTATCACTGTGCATTGCCAGGGCCCGCTCATAATCTGTCTCGCCAACGCACGCCAAGCGCAGCGCCTTGTTCTCTTCAACTTCCACTTTCGTCAGCAACGTCGGCGGGACACGGTTCAAACGCACGCGCATCTGCTCGAACCTTCGCGCAAACGAAAACACCCAATCGCATTTTACGTACCCCAGCACGAAGTGCTTTGAACCACGAGGGCGCTCCACACGGACGAACATGTACTTGGAAAGGATCCACCGCACATAGTCCGCCAGACGACACACGTAGGCCTCGTCGTTTGTTTCCTCCAGGAGTGCGCGAAAATGCTCAAAGAAGACCCGGCGGAAATCACTGTGCACCTCGTTCAGTTCGAAAAGTACGTTCCGTTTTGTATGCCAGGCGCCGAAGGCACCTTTGCCAATGCGTTTGTCGTGACCTGGCTCTGGAGGTGTGGCCGGACAATCGTGGCAGCGCCCTTCGGACGGGGGAGCGTCGTCTGCGTTCATCACGGACGGAGGTGCGCGCTCGGTTGTGTGCGGTGGGCGTGGTTTCTGTGACATTTTCGTGTGCTGTCTGTGGGCAAAGAAGTGGTCGTGGTCGCCTTCGTGCGTCCTCAATCCCGCGGAGGAGCGGGGAAGAGGGGAGAGGGGAAGGCCAGTCATGATTCACTCTTCCAAGAGACCGTCGACGTGTCGTCCTCATCCTTCCCAAATGCTGTGACAATGTACATTCCCTCCCACAACCACACAGCATCGGCCCGTGGATCCTCCCTAAGAACCCTACTCGCAACACGATACACGGGAACCGTTTGGAAGATCCGCACGAAAGCTTCGATTTGAGGGATATATACCCACGCTCGACCAGCGCCAGTAACAAAAACTTCCCCAATCTTCTACCAGGTGTTGTGCTTTCACCAATGGCATATTTACGATCGACATTTTCTGACCTTTCAAATGTTTTTATTGGGTCTTTGGTGACGTCAACTGTCAAACTCAAACAAGGTTTGAACAAAATTACGCCACGTCCCACTTAGGCGTGGTTGAATGGACGATGCATATCATACAAAAAAAGCATAATACATGTTTATATTATTTACTCATGGCATGACCAAACCGACCCCTCTTGACCCATTCATTCTCGCATCGACAAGTCCTTTCAACTGTACTCTTCCGGCTAGGTTTCGGCCCGCTTCCTTCCTGGCTCCACGACGACGACGGACGCGGGTGTGAAGGAAGATGTGAAGAAGACCCGGCGGAGAGAGCATAGAGGAACGGACGAGGGGTCCCCTATCTATTTCATACTTGGACGTCCACCACAATAGTCATGGCTCCTCTCGTTCCATGCGGACACGGCTCCTCGTTCCAGCGAGCGTCCAGCCGTCGCACAGTATTTCGATCGAGCGATGTGGACAACCGTCCGCAAAATGACGAATGTATGCAATAATCGTGTGGAACGCAGTTCGTTTTCTTTTTTTCTACAACAAACTTGCAAGCAATATTCAGGTGCAGAACATAAGATGCAGCACCCCTTCCTGTCTTTTTGCGCACTTTTGCTCGTGTGTCTCGCCACACCGACCGCTGGCGCCAGCGATTCTCCGTGGCTGGTACGTTTTCATTGCGAGAACATAGAAAACGGAAAAGGGGGTAAAGCATTTTTTGATGTAGAGGTGCACCCTAAATGGGCTCCAAAAGGCGCGGCGAGATTTCAAGAAATGGTGGATACTCAATTTTTCCGCAATGTTAAATTCTTTCGAGTCATCAAAAACTTCATGGCGCAGTTTGGTATCTCCGGTAACCCGGAAGTGGCGCGGAAGTGGCGCGAGAAAAAAATTCGCGACGATCCCGTTACGCAGAGTAACAAGCGTGGGTTTATTTCGTTTGCAACGAGCGGCCCCAACTCTCGGACGACACAGCTGTTCATTAATTTCGGCGACAATTCGAATTTAGACGGCATGGGATTCGCGCCGTTCGCAAAAGTTGCGCGAGGAATGGATGTTGTTGATCAAATAAATGATAAATACGGCGAGGGCGCTCCTCGTGGCCGTGGCCCCTCGCAAGGAAAGATTCAAGCCGAAGGAAACGCTTATTTGGACGCTGAGTTTTCGGACTTGACCTTTATTTCTCGTGTGGAAGTGTTGCAAGGGCAAGATGGGAGACACTCCCTCTCTGAGACGGCGGACCTGTAACCGGGGAAGATTCAGCACCACTCTGCTGGACAGTACAGTATCATACAGTATACTTACTTAGAGAACGGATAATATGGCACCAGGCCAAAAGCATATGTTAGTGACATCCTCTTTTCCGAGGAGGAGAGTGTAAACAATGTCCCCATCATTAATACCCGTTTGTCGCAAATCGCTCGTGACAAAATTGATTTGAATCATAAATTCCTTCAACCCTGAAGCCACACGATGATCTCCGAAAGACTTTCCAACGCGCCCAACTGCGTTTTTAGGAAGAAGCGAGTACGCAATCATTAGTCGACCACCAATAATCAACGAATCAAACTTTATTCCGTTTCGTTGCATGCACTGGGCACCATTGCTCGACAGGCTTTTGTCGCTTCACCTTGTCCCTCATATTTTACTCATAATATGCCTGTACCCGTCAGGTCCTGTCTCGACCGACACGTCGGCAGGACGCAGCGACGACTCGGCCTGGCCTCGCTCCGCCCATCTATGGCAATCGCTCGGCATCTCGTCGCGAAAGCGGGCCCACTCGTCCACATCTCCCCTAGGCAGCACGTGACTTTTGGTTTGCCAAAATAGCACTACCTTGTTTCTACGGCCACGATCACCGTCGCGGCGCTGATCCCGCAGCATTGCGGCAAACGCCTTGGCAGCAAAGTGCCCACATAACCACAAAGGCTTTTCAATGGTCTCGGCGCCGGTTGTAGCGTCTACCGAAAACACGCGGCCTGTCGCGTCGTACAGTTCACTCGCCTGTTTGCTCAATGGTGAGTGCCCACCGTAAGTCCCGATAAGCTCTGCATCGGCCACCAGCTCTACCCCACCCTCGACGAGCATGGCCACGGCGTCGTCGAGCAGGTCAGGACCACCGAGGTCGACCAGGGCAGCAGCCGTCATTTCGACCGTATGACGGATAGACATGGGTACGTGTTTGCCCCACCCGGCTGTGTGCAGCGCCAGCAGACGATGGCCTGCTGCCGACGCATGATGAATTGGAACGCCTACTATTTTAAAACCAGGCTTTTCAAAGGCCCGCATACCTTGCCGGCGGACTAGACACACTCCCAGAATGATTCCGCTGATGGTGCACGCCGATCCGACAGGGAGATAGATCCGGTCCACGTCCTCCAGGAGCCCCGCCTCGATCTGCTCCGCCAGCTCAATCGCACCACCAATTTGGCCGATGACACCAGCGGGGGTATTGCCGCCGGGAAAGACGGACACACCTGTACCACGGAGCGCAGGGGAGAGAAATGACCACAACGCAGCCGCGCGTGGCGAGGCCCAAGAGACGGGGGCAGTCACGTTGTCAAATGAAAGGGTGGCCAGCATGTTGAGGGAGTTGTCATTATCCGGAACGTCCTTGGTGACCCAAGATGGCTGGACGGGCTGCCTCAGACGGCCACGCGCGTGGACGGTGGTCGCCAAGACTTGGTTGCTGCCACCAGACCCAGCCACGACGAAGTTACCAAGGGCCGCAGGGTCGCGTCGCTCCGTCCGTGCCTCGAGGACAGCAATCTGATGCTGCAGCGTGCGAACCTTGTTGCCGCCGTAAGAGCTGCTCGACAGGTCTTCGCGCTTCACGAAAAAAGTCCACGGCGCCTCAGCGGCATTGACATCGTCACTGAGTGCTACCTGGGCGCAGTGCACGGGTGTCGGGAAGCCATCACCCAGCTGCCGCCAGGCCAGCCGCTGCGCCATTTCGGGAAGGAGGCGAAACAGCGGGGAGCGCGTCTCTGGTTGCTCCTCCTCCAGCTGCTCGCGCGTCGGAGGTGCAAGCCCCACGGAGCGCTGCACCACCCGCAGCGCCGACAACGCAGCTGCGAGACCAGCGCCTGCCGCGATGCCCGCCGTCAACAGTGCGGTGTGGAACTTCCACCGGTGTTCACGCAAGAAGCGCCAGAACCACATCGGTATTTTTGTGAGTGCTGGAGTGGGGTTATACAAAACACCCAAAGCAGGAAGGAACACTTACGCAGGGCATTTCTAATCAACGGGGAAACGGTCCAGATAGGCCTGACGGTTCCCAAGGGTATATCTTGGCACGCAGGACCCAGTCAAATAAAACTGAAACCTCGAATACTTGTCCACTTTGTTCTCACTCATAACCTGGGTCCCACGGATCTTTTGCGAGGTGAGACGGATTTTTGTCGCGCGTCGCTCGACATCTGGGACCGGCCTATGCCATCCAGTACGAGAATGTGTATAGTAAGTACACCGTAGATAGGACGCGAGGCGAGGAAAGAAGTTCATTCGACGACGATCTATTGCAGCAGTCAAAAATGGGTTTTCAGTGTTCAGTGTTCAGCTTTCAGTGTTCAGTCACGCGAACGGTTTGTAAGTACACCACGGGAACGTGTTGAGAAGCAAGCTGCGACAGGATAGAGTTTAACGTTTGACTCCTTTTGTTACACAGAGCACGGCGCGACACTTGCTGGCGCGCATATTCCAACAATTTTATAAATAGTTGTATGAAACCAGAGGTATTCAAACTTGTCTTGGCAAACACTCTTCCGATCCTGAAAATACTGCAAGAAGGAGGACACCCACGCCCAACCCGGCTTCAAAGCGTGGAGAGTTGCAATCGTTGACTGAAACAAAGTTGAATAGAATCGGGTTTGAGCTCGCGTGGAGTGCATAGGATTGAAACAATACACCGTGAAAGTTGGTTTGATGGGTCGCCAAGGCATTACCCCGCTTCCCCACGAAAAAAAACGGTACAGTAGGTTGGCAGACATTTGCATGGTCGTGTTTGCTTTGTGTATTCTAGACAAGAGTGGCAACCAATTCCTGCACTCTCATTATGCTAAATGCACATTCGCTGCACTCCCCTTTATTTTTTTGTATTGGGTGTCATACCAACTGCACGGACGGCTCGCGTACAATGTGTTCATTCGTTCAGGTTTGCTATTAAGTGCAGTTGTTGCGGTCGTTTCCCACCTCCTGAACATGGCAGCCGAGAACGATTCCCCAACCGAAAAAGTGCACTGGGACTTTACCATAATGTTAACGCATGCAACTAGCCATCTACTATTTGACCTGGCTCTCATCACCAAGGGGGTAAACTTAGGTCTTGCTTTTCGGGAAAATTGCTCGAAGTCCTTCGACTTGTACGGGACTTCCGGGGAACTGAAAATGCTGCCATACGGCACCGCCTTTTTCTATTCTGCCGTTGCGGTCGCGCTTGGTGGAATTCCTTACCAGCACGTGATCAAAATGTCTCTTTCCTTTATATATATATTCTGCGTTATTTTTCTTTCCTCCCTTGAACAAAAAGTCCGTCTGTACATCGAGGAACACCCCATCGATGCCCGGAGGAAACAGATTTTAGATAACTTAACCCCATCGACATACCGATGGTACAGCTCATGTTATGCGTGGTCAGGGTTGGGGTTTTTATTGGGCGATTATATTTTGCCCGTGGCTGTCCGAATTACATATGGGCGATGGCCTCGGCCGAACATACCTACTCATTCGTACGCACGGTTTGCTCTTCACATCTTTTCAATGACAATGTTGGCAGCATCGTCTATGTACGAGAGCAATTTTCAAGTGTTGCAAAAAGACAGAGAGAATGAAAGTACACGCGAACACGGATGACAGCAGCATATAATAATGGATGGTCTGACTGATTATTTTGTAAATATATATCTTAAAATAATATAATGGCTGTACTTAATAATAATGGTATTATAACTTGTTTGGCATGCGTGGGCAGTCGAGAGAGAGAGGATTTTCTAAAAACGACGGGCAAAAGGGCTATAGCGAAAATCTTTTCCTATGTCAATGTGAAACCAATTCGGTACAATCTCTGTCTTTTGAAACAGCTCCTTGAAATAAGGATGGGGGTGCCGTATTGGATCGGAGGGTCTCCACGACATGAAAGATTCCACAAACTCTTGCAGGTTTTCACGGTAATTTCCACGATTGGATACGTTCACCAATTTACTTTGAATGTTTGAGCGTACAAAGGAGTAATGGAACATCTCTAGATCCTTTCTTTCGCAAACGTGAAGCAACCTGCAGCCATCCACTCGTCGCGTCGGATCAATTAGGTACGGGTATGGCGATCCCAGGCGAAATGGCATGTCTGGCCGGCATGCGTACATTACTGGCACATGGTTGACGTCGTCATGAGGCAATAGCTCACACGTAGGATATTTGTAAAAGTATCTCATTTTCGCAAGGATACCTTCATAACCACGATCTGAGACTAACTGCTTCAACCGATGCAATTCCTTTTCCACGTAAAATTCGTCTGTGTCCATAGACATAAAATGTGTACAGCCTTCTTTAAGGCAGGCTTGTCTCCCTATTTCCCGCTTACTGAGCTCGTTAAAAAAAGTGTCCGCTACTTGGTCTACGCGCGCTCCACCCAGTTCCGCTCCTGTCGCCCGGGCACTGACCAGCTCTTTCTTCTCCTCCGCGCTAAACCGTCGGGGTACGTACGCGATCAATTCGTTGACGAGACCCTCAGTCTGCAACCGAGTCAACAGCGGCACCAACCCCGGATCACACTCAAAACCAAAGTTGGAGATGGTTTGGTAGACCACGACGACATAGTCCACGTTCTTTTTAATCGACTTGATGGAGGCTTCTAACAATTCTTCCCCATCGAAGACATTGTACGTCGCCCCCAATTTCATGGGGGTCGAAAGCGGTTTCCACCACGGCTCACGCTCCGTCATCATTGCAGCGCAAGTAATAATAATCGAGGACAAGTGTGACGATCGTCGACAATGACTTCTTGCAAACACGGAAGCTACTATCAAACTCCCCACCAGGCCGCAAGGGGGGAGTTTGGGGGACGGGAGTTGGCAGAAGAGGTCAGACTCTAAATCGCAAAACTATCATTCTAAATACTACGGTCCGTAAGTACGAAATAAAATAATGAACGTCGTAATACGCTATAATTTATATATTGGTCAGTGAAAGAGTGTTCAACCCTGGTCATCTGATCTACTTGTGGCGGATGGCAGACCGCGGTGCACCCTTGCCACGGTTTTGTTGGCGCGGTCGCATCCGACCGTCTTTCAGTGCCTCCCGTTTACCCTTCTTGGTTGCCATCGGGTTCCCAGCCCGTGCCATCCGCAGCCATTTTATGGCAATGGCCTTCGATGCTGCACTAAGCTTCAGTTTCTTCTTCGCCCAGCCGACGCCAACGTCATCATCTTCGTCATCATCGCTAATGTACGGAGCTCCACTAGTCTTCCCACCGCGCTTACGCACCACATCCGATGCTTTTCTATACCAGTTTTGCAAAATAGCATTGCTCGCAGCGCTTAGAAATACAGGGCCGAAACGGGACCCAAGGTCGTCATCGTCTGAATCTGAGATTTCTGCTCCTTGCAATGCCTTTGCCGCCTTTTCTTTGGCAACAGCCTGCTCTTCTTGGATGCATTTTAAACACAGCGTGCGAAATTTTGCATTTTTATTAAAAAATTGCTTCCATGCAACTTGGTCAAACTCATCATCAGGATGCTCTTTTTCAAAGCGATCACCCAGAACTTCAATCGGGATGAGTAGTTCCACTTGTAATTGTTGTCTGCTTAGGCACTTTTCGCATTCGTTTCGACGAGCTCGGTTTATCAATGGCTGCACAACTTCGCGAAGACGTTTTCTACGTCTTGCTTGGGCGAGCCATAAGCGAGCAATCGATCTAGATGTGGTGGACAAAGCAACTGGACCGAATTTTGGGCGACCATCATCGTCAGAATCAGAATCAGAGGATACATCCGGGTTCACCGAGCCTAAAATTTTGGTCAGTTGAGCGATTAAATAGGGTCGACTACGGCGCAGTGTCCGAGGCGTCAATATGGCAGGTAACTGACTGACGAGCCAAGGTCGGTTGTAATCTAAAAATTTGTACCGAAACGTCTCCGACGTAATTTTCTGATTCATCAAGTAGGCTTCATGCGAAGCGCCTTTAATTTTATCTAATTCATCCCACCGTGGAATGCCAAATTCTTCCTCTTCTGGCCCTCCTAATGTTGAGTGCCAAGCAGTGTCTTCGTGTTTCAACCGATAGAGACCGGACATGTCTACCAGCCAAGTTGTAAAAATGAACGTGAAATAACACAAGAGCCAGTTTAGCCCCAAAATTAGGAAAGCTGCCCGATCCCCAAAAAGATTATACTGCCATCTGAGCATAATTTCAATGGAAAACATGATTAACATCTGCCCAAATGTAGCGATAGAATGCATCAAATAATATTGAGACGAGAAGCACATTTGATCTAGAGTCCGGGCACCTTCTTCAATGCATTCATCCAACGAATCCTCCAACCCCTTCCAGCGAGTCTCTCGTTGTAGATACCGGTAGCGAGTGTACACCAAATAGTCGTGGATTTTCCACCCCCAGAAAATTTCTAGAACTTGATGAATGAAGACGTCGCAAACGAATTGAAAAGGAAAGTTTACTGCCCCAAAAACGAGATAGTAAAGCATATCCTGTGTTTTAATGCCATACAAATCAGGAAGTTGGATTGGATCGCGAAAATCAATAAACATTAGCATGTAATAAGTCGTATAGACCATACCCCATGCATCACCAGAATAGCCCGAGAAAGATCCTAGAATAGGTTCAACTGTATCGCCAGTGCTGTAGTCTACACCAGCATCACGGTTCTTCATGGCTTCTGCAGCAGCAGCTTCCCGTTCAGCCTGCTCTTGAACTTTACTTTTCCCTTTAAGTTTCAATTTTGAGCGAATGTACCCAGCTAGTTTTGATAAGGTCTCGGTAAGAGTATCGAATATGAAACCGAAGCCAGGATCCCAGAAAGACCGCTCAACCAAAAGCATCCCAAACTCAACAAAAAAGCACAGCACGAAGTCCATGAAATCATCTGAACCAAGGGTTACAATGTCTGTTCCAAGAGAAAATGTCGCAACCAAAGGAGCAGCCAATAATGCTTCACCAAGCTGACCTTCTATAACTAGATCCAAAATGATGCCAGCAGGACGGAACGCTAAAATTAGAAACCACACATATGTCCCAAAATCACCCCAAAACGAAAGTTCGATCAATACTGTCACAAAAATACCCATCATCAAGGATGCGAACATAAAATTAGATCGTTTCCATAACGTCGGCACCCACACACTTTCTTTTTGGGCTTGCTTGTCGCGTTTCATTTCAATTTCTTTCTCACGCTTCGATATACGTTTGGGAAGAAAGATTTTGGCACTCAAAACAATACAAAAAAGACCAGTCGAAAGAAGTACAAGTCCAAAGCGACCGTGTCTTGTTTGCGGAATATTGGCAGGATCAAGCTTCTTAATTTTCCAATGGTCCGGCATATTGTCTAACAAGAAGTGCGTGTCAGTTTCAAACGGCTTCTCGTAATTGAAAGGAGCAACGCCACCGTACAGAAGCATATTGAATAGGTACAAAACGACGTAAATTGGCGTAGAGCCTATCAAGACACCAATAACAGCTGGTGGTGCGATGAGAGCCAGATAGCTCGACATGCGGAATTTAGGAGGGGTTTCTAACCGCGTAGACATATGAACATTGATATAAAACAAAGCTGACACACCAATGGACAATACCCCGACGACGCAAAAGAGAAAAACAAAAATATCGATGGTAAACGCAAACGCAATGATCAGAGCGATCCAATTCAAGGGCGCCATAGAAAATGAGAATGCATAGTCGATTTGAGTGGGATCTTTGTGCCAATCACCGAGCTCCAGCTCGGCGCTCAACAAGGTTTTCTCATATTTTGAAAGTTGCCAGTATTCAATGCTTAGACTTACCTCTCGTGGATAGCATAATTTAGCACACTCCATCGTCAATTTGTCCCGGCTATCGCCATTGACACCTATAGGAATGAATGCATCGGCACCGCCCCGAAGATAGTCGTGCAGATCATCGAATACATCGTCAGATAAATGGTTACCACCGAACATATCTTTACCTCCACGCGTATACGATACTGGAGGCACCCCCATGAGACCAAACAACGATAAATCTTTTGCTATTTTGTTTAATTCCAACCCTTCTAACAGAGGATCACCTTGGGCGTATCGCATAGGGTTTTGCAACTGCGCCTGGTTCAAATATTCCGTTACAGCAAATGGAGAACGGACGATTGAGAATAATGTAGAGCCCGATGACGCTTCGAACCATCGCTCGTTGACTTCCGGCTGAATCAAATCCTCTTCATACACGCAATCGAAGCCAATGTTACATATATCGGCCACTGGATTCATACGACCTGACAAAAATGGCTCAAGTCCATTTACACCAAGAACCTCGTCCTGGTGGGGAAAGGCAGCAACTTTACGACGCTTATCCGTGCGAACCATATCACCCCCTTTGATATCTTGCTTAATGGCAGCAGTAGGATCCGGAACATCCGGCAAGGCACATTCTGGATGCTCAAACAATTTCCAAATCGTCATGTACGAATCGAAGCCGTTACAGTTCGAAAAATATGGCATATATGGCAGAAACATCTTCGTAAACTCAAAAAACAAAGTACCATCAGCTGAGATCTGCATGTTATGAAAGGTTTCCCTATACTTTTTCATCAGTGCATGAGATATAAGGACCAAGTTGTCAGGAGGGTCCCACCATCCAACACCAGGTTTAACACCCTTTTGTGGACGCACAAAGTTGCCATCTACTAGTACTTCCTCAATATCAAAGAGAGAATCCAAGACAACGGGTTGAGCCTCCGATTCTGGGTCTCTTTGGTACGCAACAAGCACCCGACCTCTCTCAAATTCACGGTAGCGAGGTGGTAAGTTTAATGGGGAAGAGATGGCTGATTCGTGGTCTTCTTTTGAATAATACGCCAAAAAGACGTACTGCATAGGAACTCGCTCTCTGGCCCAGGAAATGCTCGCTTCTGGTTTCCGCATCTGCACTTGAGATGCTTCAAGGCCTTCGGTACGATTCGCTCGATCTGGTGCACTCAGCGAGACAACAGTCATATTCTTGAAAAAATGTGTTGACGAAAGGAACAGTCCGTGTAAAATATGAATTTCAACTTTAAAAATGACATCTTCTAGTGCCAGCATACTAAATTTGTTCACTCCATGCTTATCTACGTCTACGCTCAGGAACGAGTCTGGTAAGTGAACTGGCTGGGTGCAAGGAAAAGAATCCAACACATTCAAGTATTCGTCATCTGTGTGATCATCTGGAGTGTCTTTATTATCAAGCTCAGAGATTCCTACCACACGATCACGCGAGCCACCTCCTACACATCGCTGTTCTTCGCAAACAGATGGCGCGACATAAATTGCGATTCGATAATGGTCCCCGTATTTCATTTCCTGTGGCAAGTGGCTAAATTGAAATTCCATCTCTGCCATGTTCAGCACAGGCAATTTGTACCAATCTGCTTCATATACTCTTGGGGCTTCCTCCCTTTCAACAACCACTTTGCAAGCCTCGTAAACTTGGTTACTCGCTAATCTGCGCGCAAGAAAATCTTCGTCGTTTTCTCCTGGTTTACGAAGCAACGTGTCAAAACCCAAATATGGCCCCTCGTTACACAAACACGTCTCCGAATCAGTCTTACGATCCCACGCTTCCATTCTTTCCGATGGAGTTAGGTAGGGATACTGTGGATCTGTGACATTAAAGACAGTCTTGTTTACTGGCAGAACTAGAGCGTAGCGATCAGAGAAGGTTACCCCATCATTTGTAACATGGACAGCCCAAGTCATATTCCCATAAAATGCAGGCGTGCGGCATCTTAACCGAGTTTTGGACTCCCAAGCTGCTTGGAACTGATCACCCGTTGCAGTGGCATCTTCGAACGAAATATCTGGGGGACGGAATAAACACGCCAGCGTGTATCTGTCCTGGAAATTCCGACCAATGATGGTGATATATTCACCCCCCGACAGAGTCACATTGTATGGACACGAGCGATACACATCCACAGTATCATTAACCCAAAATGAGTCGGAGGCCGTCCTGTTGACAGTCAAAATTTTTCGAATAACTTCTACTTCGCCCGTCGCATCTGAACCATCTCGGACGGAGCTGAACGTACGGACGTCGCCGGACGACAGGCCAGTGTACGCAAACTTGCTCAGGTACGAACGTCCTGGAATTTTGTCACAGACATCAACTTGATCGACCTCACACTGTATTAGTCTGGAAGCACCAACAGGCGTCGTCGTTTGGTACGGACAGCGAGTTTCTCGTGGAAGGGCAGATGCTGTGCCGATGGGACAAAAGTAACCTTGCGGACATTTGAAATACCCCTTCAAATACCCCTTGGTACCACGACGGCAGTATGCCCCTGCGAGACAGGTTCCAAAATATTGCATTGATGGTGGCTGCTCAGGGTCGCACCAATATCCTGCAGGACAAGGATGCAAAAATTGAGTTGCTTTATTCGTGCCTTCTCCGCACACATGACCGTCCGGACATTCTTTGCTCTGAGATAAGTCAGACATGCCTTCCACACCACACATTCTACCCGCAGGACACGGCTCGCACATAGATATATCTTGTAACCCGTAGTCTGGAGTCCAAGTGCCTTCCGGACACAAACGGCAAGTTACAGAATCAGCCAAAGAACGGTAAGTCCCACGTGCACAAATCATTGGAACATACGTTCCATAACTCTGGCAAGTATGTCCAGCCGGACACGTTCGGCAATTAATAGTCGCATTCAATGGAGCCCAAGTCCCAGGAAAGCAAAGAGATGGTACAACACTTCCCTTGCGATTGGCGAAGTTTCCTACTGGTGCCTGAGTTGGCCAACTAGAACCCGGGGGACAATAATGCCCTTTGAAACAAGGACCAGTACCAGCTGCTGTAGGAGTTCCTTCTTGGCAGTACGCTCCTTCCGTGCATGTTTGCGGCGCAGTGGCACCTTCAGGTTTCGATGGTATCCAATCAATGGTAGTAGGGTGAGCAACACCACCAAAGCAAAATGTGCCAGGTGCACAGGCTAAAGGTTGAAGGCTCGTCGTAGCAACATATTCATATGTGGAAGAGTAACCTTTATACGCAGTGGCCTTCAGTTTCAAAAGAAGGGCTTGTCGCTGCATTTCGATATCGTAAGTACTTTGAATGCCCCATGTTTGATCAGGATTTCTTCCATAAGTTTCATCAGGCAACATCGTAAATGTACCAGCGCGACAGAAATAACCAGCAGGACACTGTACAACTGGGGCTGACAACCCTTCGGACATGCAGACGAAGCCAGCTGGACAGATCAACGGCTGCGTTCGTTTCCATCCAGGACAGATATGACCCGAGGGACATGTAGTGCAATTCGATTGCCCTTTGAAAGGGTTATACGTTCCTGGGTAGCAATCAATAGGCCCGGTATTTCCGACACCGGGACAGTACATACCTTCCGGACAAACCAGTGCCTCATATAATGTGACTTGCTGACGTTGCAGGGGCCCCTCTTTCTCCGTTTTCCGTGGACAGTAAAACCCAGTAGGGCATGGCCCACTGCCTTCCGGCGAGTTTGAGCCAAATGGGCAAAAAAACCCATCGAGACAACGCTGTGGCCGCGAAAAGTTGCGTTGGACGGTGTCATTGTGTGTCGCCCCAGTGCGACAGTATGTGCCTATGGGGCAGGGGAATGGCATCTCAGCGAGCAGGGTCTCATTATCAGCGAGTAGACCAAGACTCTTAAGGCTCTCGGGAGAAGTCGGGTAAGATAACGACCTGTCATGTCGGACCTTTCGGTAGTGGCGTAGTTGCAAAATGTCGGTCGGGCCATACCTATGCCCCGTTGTATCACTGAAGCCACCTGTCAGCATCATGGGTTCGTGCTCAGGCCTTGTTATACCTGTGGCAGGTGCAGGACGAGGCAACCATTTCCAAGGACGAGTTGTCTTGTTAAACGTTACCAGACCAGTTTGAGATTCTCTGATCCACGCATAGTTTTCCTTGTCTCGTGCACCACTAGTTCGAGCATTGTCCGTGGTATTTGACTGCCAATAACTGTGGGCTGCAAGACCAGCAAAATCTTTTGGATCATCTGTTTTAGTCCCTGCCATGCAGTAATGCCCAGCGGGGCATCGAATAATTGCCTCCCGTAAACCAAGGGATTGGCAAACAAAGCCCGCAGGGCACAAGTCCGGTTTAGACATGCCAAAATCAGGGCAGACAAAGCCAACAGGGCATCGAAGGCAGCGGCTTTGAGCACGGCGTGGTTGAAACTCGCCTGGTTTGCACATCGTGAAGTTAAATTGCCCCTTACCGACACTTGCAGTTCCGTTAGGGGCCATCAAAATTTGTAGATGCGGACAATAGCGACTTGGGGGACAAAATTGGATGTATTGAAATTTAGTATTGCTTTTTGAATAATCGTATCCGTTATTCGTCACTTCGGCAGTGACGACCACCGACGTGTTATGTGACCCCATTTCTCGAGCGGGGGCGATACACACGACAAGGGTCGGCGAGATAAAAACACCTTTGACAATGTTTTCTCCGAAACGGCAACCTAAAGAGGATGAATTCAAAAAATTTGTGCCTCGAAAGAAAACAGGGATTTGTCCAGTTGACAAACTTCGAGTCGGCCGGACATAAGCAACGGACACATCACTGTGATACAAGAAGCGCTTATTACTAGTCGAAAATTCGAGACCATTCGTGCTCACTTCAAATGATACAAGTCCTGGTTGACCAGAAGGCGAACGACAAACCATCGAAGTGCTGCTAAGGTGCGACGCTGGTACTATAATTTGCCCAAAGCGACACGCAAGTTGTTTGTTACGTTTGAATCCAGAGCCAGTAACAGTGACAAGTGTACCACCGGCCCATGATGGACCAGACAGTGGCCAAATACTCTTCACAGCAGGGGTATCCATATACGCAAATGTTTTTCGGGAAAATCCAAAATCTTCTCCATTCAAACTGACCTCTACATTAACATCTCCTTCAAATTGTGATGGACTTACACATTCTATTTCACTCTGGGAAATATAGTACCCAGGCACATCGATGGCTCCGAATTTGCACGTAAGGGCTTTATAATATCTGAAACCAGATCCATATACAATAACGCGGGAGCCGCCTTGGTCATAACCCGACGATGGCGATAGCTCATAGATATGCACACGTGGTTCATACATAAAACGGATTCCGTTGCCGGAGAATGTCAAGTTATTATTCGACACCTCAACATTGGTGCTCCATGTGACACCTGTCGTAGGAGCTGGAGGCGAAACGCATATAACTTCCGTCGAAGATATAAACTCGAGAACACGCACCCTGACCAAACCAAATTTACATACTATATTTGCAGACGGGACAAAATGAATGCCCCGGATTCTCACAACTGTTCCACCATCTTCTGGACCGTGCGTAGGATACAGCGAAGATATGGATATGTCTGCCGTGAAAGAGAATGTTTGACCACTTGTGCTGAAGTCAATTCCATTGTTCGACACTTCCACAATAACTGAACCGGGAATGTGTCTAGGACTGCTGCATCGAATTTCTTTTGTCGAATGCCAAATCGCACGAACTTGAGTTTCACCGAAACGACAAGAGAGCTCCTTGGTGTTGCTGAAATTAAGCCCTAACACGGAAATGACCGTACCGCCAGAAGCCGGGGCTTTGTCAGGGCTAAGCATAGTCACAAAAGCTCCTTTCAAATATCGATATGGAATGGGCTCACTGAAAGTTCTTCCATCCGACGAAATGGCAACCGATTGCAGACCAGAGCCAGGCGGTGAAGCGCAAGTAATTTCGTGAGATTTTTCATCACTGGCTTTTACTGCAACTTTTGCAACACCGTATCTACATTCTTTGACATTATCTACGGTTGGACCTTCTACCTCGAAAGAGGCTATTGTGCCACCATGATTGGGGCCAAAAGTGTGTCCAGAATAGTACAAAACGGGAATAACTGTGTATTCAAAGTGGGCTTCGGTGTCAGGAGTAAAATCTTGTCCATTCATTGAAATAGAAAAAGACACGACACCCTGGAACAAACTGGGCGGACTCGAACATTTTATCTCAGTATCAGATATATATATTGCAGGTACTATATTCACACCAAATTTACAACGTGGATCCGAGGGAGTGAATGACAATCCTTGCACAGTCACCAACGAACCCCCAGATTTTGGTCCTGTTACAGGCAAGACAAACTGTATACGCGGATCAGGATACACTTGAAATAATGAGGGCGCTATAATGAAGTCATGACCATTAGCAGTTACCGCGACTTCAACAGCACCAGCACGATTCGGAGGAGTGGGGCACGAAAGGTGTTTATTACTGTACCATGACGCAGGCATCAAGGTTGTCTTCCCTTCGTGTGTGAATCGGCACATTAAAGATGGAGAGTCAAAAAGGTATTCACCACGGATGTTCAACGTAGTGCCCCCCATGCTGGGACCACTAACGGGATACACATATGTTACGCGAGGCGCTTCTACAAAGCGAAACTGAACATTGTCATCAGAAAAGTGCAGTCCATCATTACTAACCTCAACGCTGTAAGCACCACCAACATTTCCACTCGGCGATTCGCAAATAACAAGCTCAGAATTTACAATTTCTGCTTTCACAAGAACTGGTATTTTGAAGGCAAATTTGCAGAAAACATTCATTTGGCCAAACGCTGTTCCTTTAACTTCAATTTTTGTGCTTCCTTCGATCGGACCACTGGATGGGGTCAAACTTGATACACGACAACCAAGTTCATACTCAAACCTGATGATTTCAGAGGAAAACTCTACATTGTTATTTGAAACAGCGAAATCGACGATTCCGGGATTGTTGGCTGGACTCACACATTTAATAATGGTCGAATTGACGTACGTTGCTTTCACCCGCCGGGTACCGAACATGCATACCAAGGAAGAAGAGTAAAAGAAATTAAACCCAGAAACAGTCACTATTGTACCCCCCACGTACCCCCCACGGACAGGTGACAACTTTTCTACTTGCGCATTAAGAATGAAAGTAAAGTTCAAAAGGTTTGATCCGGCAACATCGGCCGCGCCCAGTTGACGCAGTTTAAAAGGCACAACCCCAACACCCATAGATGGCACAATGCACTGAAATCTCGTAGAATCCACCCATGTCGCCACAGAGGAGACGTTCCCAAACATGCAGTCACAATTAATGTTCCTCGGGAAGTGGTTTCCATACACATTTATTTTTGCACCGCCATTAATAGACCCTAATGTTGGAAGAATACGACGAAGCAATAATGGTTTTTCTACATAGAAGATGAGTTCACTGACTGTTGAAACGTTGTCCGGAGATAATATTTCGAAAGGATATGACCCAAAAGTGAGGTCTTGTGGCGTAGTGCAGGACAACGTAGATGCGTTGAAAAATTCGGCGATTACAACCACCCTTGGGCCGAAACAACACCGTGAGCCGTGAACAAAATTCATACCCTCTACTGTTATCTTCACCATTGACAGTTCAGGACCAAAATTGGGCGAAATATCTAACACCTTTAGCGGTTCAACAAACTTAAAATTTCTGCTAGCAGGTACATAATCCGCACCATTATTGCCTACATACAGTTTTGAAAAACCAACACGATGCCGAGGTGTCGTACAATATATCTTCTTCGATGATATGAAAGATGCAGGAACTATATCAGTATCAAACTTGCACGACAGAAGGCTGTTAAAATAAAAGCGATGACCCTCAATGTACACCCGCGTTCCACCTGTAGTTGGCCCTGAGTTTGGCTGAAATCCGTCGAGAACAAGTTTACTATTAAATCTGAAAAGAGCCGTCCTGTGCGAAAAATCGTGGCCATTATTTGAAATGGAGACACTAACAGACCCAGGTGAATACGGAGGACTCACACATTCAAGGAGCCTCTCGTTGATAAAGAACGCCTTCGTTGGTGCAGCATGCATACCAAATTTACATACTAGATCCTTCGAATTTATAAAATTAGCGCCAATTATTTTCACGCGCGTTCCACCTTCTTCCGTACCACTAAATGGAAATATCGAAGAGATGAGTGGGGATTTGTAATAATTAAATACCGCTTGGCTAGATGTAAAGTCGACAGTATTCAGTGCCACTTGCACGATAACATGGTCCTCGTTCGTCTTGGGTGGTGAGTCACACATGACATAGGATTCGTTCACTAAATGGGCCACAACGGGGTTGGAACTTCCAAATCTGCAATAACACACTGGGAAGCAGTCAAAATTTACGCCTCTCACAAATGCGCGGGTTCCACCCGACGAAGGTCCACGCGAGGGGTAAATGGCATGAACACTGTGAGGACTTATGTAAGTAAAATTCTTCCCCAAATCGATGTACTTCGAGTTGTCCAAACTTATTAGCAATTTGACACTTTCAACGTTTTCAGCACGAGGTGTTGTGCAATGCACTTCGTTCTTGGCAACCACAGTGCCAATTACCGTTCGCGCACCAAAACGACACTTGACATTCCCATTATCTCCAATGGACACAGCTACTATCACAACTTTTGTCCCGCCATCAGAGGAACCCAAAACTGGAGTTACTGTGACAAGAGATAACTCTTGCTGCTTGGTGAAGTACACACTTTGACGAGCAAAATTTTGGCCATTGTTCGAAACCTGAATTTCATATTTCCCAGGCGGTATGTCTGTAGTATTGGGAATGATACAACTTAGACGACTTGATGATATCCAGAATGCTGGGTTTAACTTATAGCCTTTCATTCGACATGATAACAAATCTGAATGTAGAAAATTTGCCCCGTCGACCATTACCTTTGATTCACGGTCCCAGTTCGCCGGAATACTCCGAGGATGAATGCCTGTGACCGTTGGTCGGACATAATACGAAAAGTTTTTTCCACTTAAAGAGAACTCACTACCGGTAAACGAGATATCAATTGAAACAACGCCTTCAGAAAGGGGATAAGGAGGGCTGATGCACTCCAGTTCGCTATCTGATACCACTGAAGCGGACACGGTGACATTTCCAAAGCTGCACAGAGCTTCACTTGTGTTGATGAATTTCTCTCCAGTCACCCGAACTAAAGTATTTCCACTGCTAGGTCCTAAAGGGGGATGAATGGATATTATTTTGTGCGGACTCAGGTAACGAAATTGCGCGTGCGTTGCAGAGCAATCGACACCATTATTTGACACACACACGCTGGTCGAACCCCCTGCCAAGCCATTGTACGCGGGTGTTAAGCATTTTAACCACGTCGAATTAAAAAAAACCGCCATCGAAGTATCCGAGTTGTTAAATTTACACCGAAGGGCAGGGCTTTGGACAAAATTGTGTCCATAAACATCAATGAGAGTCCCCCCCACCGCCTTTCCAGCTAAGGGAGACACAGAGAATATCTCCACTTCAGGATAGACCGTAAGGGCCCGTTTGTTTTTCGAATACTGCTGATTATTATTACTGACTTCGACAAAAAGAACACCAGGGTCATTGACGGGCAAAATACACTGAATTTTATTTGCAGACACCCACAGACCAGTTGTTATTTTTGAACCAAATTTGCACCGGAGAAGTTCTGAATTAATAAAATTCATCCCAATGACGTAAACTGGAGTTCCACCACTTTGAGGACCTGAAGATGGCTCAAGCTTATGCACGTACACAGCATCATAAACACTGAATTCTTTTGTATCGTGGGACAAATCTAACATGTTGTTAGTCAGTCGCAAACGTTGACTTCTTCCAACCATATTTCTTGGAGATCGGCACCAGACTGTTTCATTCACGACCATTTCCGGTTTAACAAGCGGAAGAGACCCAAATTTGCACATGGTTCTATCGATGATAACATTTTGCGCATGAATTTTCACAAGCGTCCCACCATCATAGGTTCCCATCCGCGGAGAAAATGACAAAATAACTGGCAACAGAGAATATTGGAAATTAAGAACATTTTGACCAATGCTGTCTACTTTGTTATTAGAAACTGTCACAGGACATGATCCAGACGAGTGAGCTGGGGTGACACATCGAATTTCCGACATCGAAATGAAGGCAGCCTCGGCCCAAAGATCACAAAAACGACAAAATAACATAGTAGAAAACACGAAGTCATTGCCACGAATAATGACTTCCGTACCACCACTTACGGGCCCAAGCGATGGAGTGATTGAAATCAATTCCGTCGACTTGATGAATTCAAACAGCACAATATTCGTCGAGTAAGAAATCATATCGTTAGTTACCTGCACCGGTACAGAACCCGAAAAATTTCCAGGAGAAATGCATTCTACCGTTCTTCGGTCTATCCAACGGGCGGGGACAATTTTGGACCGAGCAAAACGACAACGAAGATTTGGAGAATCCAAAAAATTTTCCCCCCGTACTGTTATGGGTGTCATACCAACCACAGGCCCTCGATTTGGAAATATACGCTTCACGACCAAAGCATTCAAAAATTCAATTGTGTGTTCGCCATTGGTAAAATCTTGTTTATTGGTTGATACGTAGACACCGAGCCGACCCGAATTTTCAGATTGTATACGACAAAAAAGCTCCGTGGACGATTTGACGTCTGCTGGCACTATTTCATGAGTCCCGAAGCGGCACCATGTACTATGAACGACAAATCCACTCCCCACAACATTAATCAGCGTAGGTGTACTCACAGGACCGCTACTCGGGGACAGCTCTGATATCGTAGGTAAATCTACGTATTCAAACTCAACCAGCTCCTGCGTGCGGTCAACACCGTTATTAGTTACAGTAAATGTTGATGTCCCCACGTCTCGAGCAGGGCTGAAGCACGAAATTTCATTGTTGCTGACGAAGGACGCAGATACGACAACGGAATCAAACCGGCAGCCAAGTCCAGCCGAGAAAACAAAATTGCCACCACGAACAGTGACAATGGTACCTCCTTTGGATACACCTCGGGAAGGACTGACGCTGTCAACATACGCAAGCGGGTATACCGTGAACGAGAGACTCTTAGAGGTGAAGTCCACTGCATTCAGCGAGATGCTAACAGCATAGTTTCCAGGTACCAATTCTGGGCTACGGCACTCGATCAACCCTGAGCTTTTATAGGTGGCATTGACAAAAGTTGTTATTAACCCACTGAAGCGGCAACGGAGATCCAGTACATCTGCAAAATTTGCTCCCATGATTCGAATGGCCGTATTCCCCGTTTCTGGGCCAGATGTGGGATACATTGATGTCGCACGAAGAGGCAAACGGTACGTGTATTGCACAAAGCTTGAGGTGTAATCATTGCCATTATCCGTTACTTCTACTGTTACAGTGCCGGGATCGCCTATTGGGGTCGTGCAAACAAGCTTCGAGGGAGAGATGAAGTTGGCTGTGACAGGCACAGAGTCAAGACCGAAACGACACTTGTGGGGGCCACTTTGATTGAAATTTTGCCCCATTACAGAAACTGTAGATCCACCGTCAACAGACCCAGTCGACGGTTCAATTGACAGAACTTGGGGCGGGGTACTGTAGTGGAACAACACTCCATCATCTGTGAAGTCGACACCATTTAATGTTACTTGTACGACCACATCACCTTTGCTCTCTTGTGCGGGTGTTACACACAACAATGTATTGGAATCGACATATTGTGCATAAACATCTCGAAAACCAAACCTGCACAGGATATCACTGGTAGAAATAAAATTAACTCCCTCAACTCGCACAAGTGAGCCACCAAATACACTGCCTTGCTGTGGCCAAACTTTGTTCACAGATATCGGAGAATGGTACGTAAAATTTAGAGGTGCAGTACTTATGTTTGAGTCAGTCATGACAACCCGTAACGGTACTATTCCATCGCTGTGTTCAGGTGGTGTGCATGCAATCACAAACGGTGAAATCCACACAGCAGGAACTGGCGTCTTTTTTCCGAACGCACAATGTAAAAATGCAGTATTTCGAAATTCTTCACCCGTTATACGCACGGGTAGTTTCCGGACGGCCC
>Ga0099797_100596_pt1 | contig 23022 bp, 18 predicted proteins | sample Uncmet_Sort48C_1_FD_89871 | JGI IMG/M metagenome (GOLD analysis project Ga0099797, IMG submission 89871) | Marine eukaryotic communities from CALCOFI LINE 67, Pacific Ocean - C012_Sort48C_1 | ecosystem: Environmental > Aquatic > Marine > Oceanic | place: Pacific Ocean: Monterey Bay | collected...
TGCTGATCAATCATAATGCAAATGACAAGAACGAGTTCGATCCGCGCTTGGCCCAGCCGGGGAACGCCGTGATGATCTCGGGGTTGCCGTCCGGCACCATCGAGTCGGTGGCCGCGGATAGGAAGTCCTTGCTTTTGAAGGACAGTATCTGCAAGAAGGATCTCGAAAAGGTCGATACCTTCAAGCTGGCCCCAAAGATCGGGCAGGCCGAGTTTTTTGATAATTGCATCGCGCGGTTGGATAGCCGGGGTGCCGGCGGCTGCGTCGAGCTGTTTCCCGAGGGCGGCTCGCACGATCGGACCTCTTTGCTAGATTTGAAGCCGGGCATCGCGTTACTAGCGTTGGAGGCGGCCAACCGCCTGCAGCGCCCCGTGCCGGTGGTCGCCGTGGGCCTGAACTACTTCAAGGGCCACAACTTCCGCTCGCGCGTCTTCGTGGACATCAACGACCCGATATTTCCGACGCAGGTATTGACTAGATGTGATTTCGTGGGTTATACGCAGCATGCACGTCATACGTATTGTAATATGCGTGAATGATGCCTGGTTGCATTTGTGTTTGAAGAGAATTATCAAAGATTGAACACGCATCAAAAGGAAATGCTGCGCGATTTCGCGGAGGGGGGCGACAAAAAGCGGCGAGCCGTGTCGATTTTCCTGCGTCACATACGAGAATCGTTGCAAAGCTGCATCGTCGAAACGGAGGATTACGAGACTTTACAGCTATTCTGGGCGTTACGGCGGTTGTATGTTCCAGGTACTTACACCGATCGAACAAACAATCTCTCTGTAATTAATCTGTAGTGTACGCCCATTGAAACATCAAATTGTGCATATGATTGAATTGTCGTAGTGACTAGTAATCAACAACTGACAAGTTTCCAGCGAGCCGGACAGGCGGCTGTCGCAGGCGGAGAAGCAGCAGATGACGCGGGAGTTCGCCCTGGAATATCCGCAAAGAAAAGACGAGCCGGCCATTAAAGACTGTGTGCAGCACGTTTTGCAGTACACCAATAAACTGCGGACCTACGGGATCCACGATTACATGGTTTTTCAATGGTAATAAGCAGCGTATATTTGATTCGGACCTACGGGATCCACGAATACATGGTACAAAACATTTTAGCCCAAACGAATCTAATTCTCAATCGTAATACGCAGCGTATATTTAATTTGCAACAGTCAGTTAATATCCAACTTGTATATTTATTAGATCATAAAAGGTCGCCAAGAAGTTCGCCAAGGAGACTGATTCCGTGTGGCGCCTAGACCTGTTCACGACCCTTTTGGCGCGCGTCGGCTATCTCTTTGCTTTTTGTTTGGTCACGCTTCCGGCCACGTTCGTTTCTCTTCCTTTTTTCATCATCACGGCGTACATATCCAAAAAGAAGCAAAGGGAGGCTCTCGCGAAAAGCGTCGTGAAGGTTTTGATTTTCTTAAGTAGTAATAACGATTAGCATGCATTTTAATTGGTTGTCGCTATCGTGGTCGTAAAAGGTACTATAGCGCCACGTAACATTCAGTAATAAAGGAGGCGCGGTATGATTAAAAACACGAAAAGAAAAGGTCGCGGCCCGTGATGTCATTGGCACGTGGAAGTTCCTCTGTGCCCTTTTGTTGGTCCCGTTTTTCCACATGCTGTACACGTTCCTGATTATGCATTACACGGCGCGGGAGGCGTACGCCGTGGCCTATTTCTTCTTCTTTCCGTTCGTGGTGTATTTCAATCTGCAGACGGGCGAAAACATTTTTCGGATCGCGCGCTCCGTGCGACCGTTATTGTACGTACTGTGCGGCTCCCACATCGTCGAGGAGTTGGTCGAACTGCGAAAAATCTGCGTACAGAAGACGGTGTACTGCGTCGATACGCTCGGGTGGGGCATGAAACTTGAAAATTTGAGCCACGACGAGTCCTCCGAAAAGACGAATTCCAAGAACTCCAAGGACCCGGATTCGCCGGAGCTCAGCGTTTGTTTCTGAGATTCTTCATCGGTAATCTAAATTATGATCGCAATGCATCGAGAATTCGACATATGTATGAAATTATATGTACGGAGCCTAAACTCAATTTTCTTCTCCGCATTTTTGAAAATAAAGGTAGGCAATTCATCCTATATGTTTGTAAATGAATGAAAATGCCCAGCAATTTTGCCCCGCGCTGGCATGTTATTGTCATGCACAGCCTTTTGCTTTTGATGTTTTTGGCAGGCGGTGTTATCGCCGACCCCGCATTGGAATACAAGTCTTAATTATATTACCCCAAGGGTATTTATTCTCCTTGGTAACTATGATGATTAAGATATCATGCAAGAAAATCGCAGGACAGCATCTGTAATCCATAGGCGCGTGTTTCGTCTGACATCCTAATTTCCTTTCGTTCTTTCTTCGTGATTCAATTCAAGGAACATTTTTCCTCACAGTTTCTTCGACATCAGTGTGTGATTGTGTTTTCGCATCCCATTCCCAAATGTATTTTCATCGACTCTCCTCGTTTCCGTATGTTTGGAATTTCTCGATCTCAAAAAACTCCTGACTAAAATTCGAACAGCGGAAATAAATTCTTATCATCATCCCCTTCGATTTGTTTTGACTAGCATATTTGCAAAACCCGTAAGGTAAGGTAAGCATCTGTTCTTCACGACACTCCCCAGTGTAATATTGTTGTGTAATCAAATTGTATTACATAAGACATGGCGGCGAAAAACTCAACGATACCGGTGAAGATCCTCTATGAGGCGGTCTCGCAAACTGTTACCATAGAGCTCAAGAAGGTTTCTTTTGGCAGTTTCTCTGTGGTGTCAAGTTGGTTGCAGTTACAGGATTTTATGAACGAATTTTCTTGTACTGACGAATAGCATCGCAAGCATTCAAGACAATTAATGACAGAGAGGAAAACAACAAAAATTATAGGGGGACCTATATCGCGGGAAGCTGGTGAGCTGCGAAGACAACATGAACTGTCTGCTGGAAGGCGTCACAAAGACGAAAAAGGTTCAGACTCTTCCTTTTTGTGTCTAGTCGCTAGTATTATGATGATGATATAAGGGCTCTTGACCTTGTGATACAATTTGCGTATTTTGTACATCATACCTCACAGAACAAATACACACACCCAGGACGGCCAGACGCAGACACTCGAGCAAGTCTTCCTTCGAGGAGCGCAGATTCGGCTTTTTCAGCTGCCAGACTTGCTCCGTCATTCTCGTCAGATCAAGAGTAATTCTTATAAATTCTTATTTTTTCGTTCATAATTATCGTGGTTGGGGCGCGTGAAACGTTTTATCGTGTTGTTATTGTTTATTCGTTGGTAATATTGGCGCAGTTATGGTCGGGGAACGTATCAAGTTTTGTTTAGCATATTTGACAGATATGCAACTCATTCAAAAGAAAAACAGCCTCTGCTTCGGCTCCTGCGGGAAGAGGAAGGGGTAAGAATCTTGCCGGCCGAGCGCAGGTACGTTTTACGCGTATGACTATTGTTTAGTTTCCGACAGAAATTTTGTTGTATTGTAGCATCTTGTTGTTGATATTCAATATCGCAATGAAATTTCAACAAAACAGGCGGCACAGGCCAGGCGTTGAGCCTCAGGAGCGGCACTTATTCGACACTGCTCTCAGGATAGTGGGATGATGACGAACAGTGCACCGTATGTTAAAGATTTATTCCAGGAGGCGTGTGCGCTTTGCGGGCTGTCACACAATATATTGAGCAATAAGTTTTGCTACGTAAACTAAAATTAATGAGCCGATTGATCTCCCCCCGTATCTCATGAGTTGAAAGGTGTATTATTTAAGAAACACCCGCTGCAGATTGATTAGAGACCTAGCGTATATAGATTGTGATACCTCTTACCACGACTCTAAATTCGACAGATTGCTTATTTTTGGTATTAGTCAGTGCTCGACGATCTGATACCAACTGCAATTGCCATGATACCAAACCTATGAAGAAGCCGCGAAGCGACTGTGGTTGATCCCAAATTTGTTGCGAATGGAATAAGGCGAATTGTTAGTTCATTGTGGTGCGTGTTCTTCGTTTAACCGTTTGCCGTTTCACGTATCGTCAGTCTTCTTTGTGCAATAATCAGTATTCCAGCTTGGGTAAACTAATCGGCATTTCTCGCTTGAGAGCGCATATTCAGCATTGTTGCGTTTTTTTTTGAAGGTACAGGCCCATACATCACAGATGGTTCAAATTCAAATCGGTGTTTCGCTTTGCGTGGGGGCGGTCCTTTTCGGAAGTTTTGCATTGTTGAAGGCGGGAAGCTGGTTTTTGCACAAAGCGGATGTGTTTCCGTGTCGTACGGATCGTTGGACGTCCACGGCACCCGGCATTTCGGCAGCACCGCGCGTGGGTGGTGTCGTTGAAAACGTTCCAGCTGGAAACGTCCAACCCAAGGACCGGAGCGAGCAAGTGGAAGATTCGTCGTTGGTGTTGCAGGCGCTGGCAGCGCGGAAGACGGGGCATAATGTTGATGATGTCAGGACAGTCACGCACAGCAGTAACTCAGACTCGTGTCGGGAAAGCGCGGCGCTTGCGAGTGAAGACGTTCCATTTGGGGTGGCGTCGGCATCGTGCGGGAGCCTCCTGACGGAAAGGATCCAGTTCAGCACGTACGCCCCCGCGCGTCGCACGCCCCTGGCGCGGTTCTCGGTGGTCAAAGATTCGTTCCGTTGTTCATTCTTGGCTCCTCCACAGGTGTGGGATGATCGTAATCCAAGCGATCAGCAAGTTTCGGTGAGCAATCTTGGGGTGAAGAGCAACTTGAACAGGACGGCAACCGCAGTCATCTTCGAGTTCGACGTGCGGGAATGTCCTCCCGGCTACTCGGCGGCCACTTTTCAATTATACGCCAGCACCGCGTCCGCGCGCTTTGTGGGCCGAGTCGGGAAGCGGGGGCTGGTGCGAGAGAACTGCGCCACGTATAGGGCGCACGTACCCGTCGTGTTGAGGGGAGGTGGCGGGGAAAGGAAGCCAAGTTCTTCAGAGTTGTCACAAAGCGACTCTGACAAAGTCATTCTGTCCTTGTACTGGACGAGCGACCGGCGGCATTACTCGAACCAGCGGCACGACCTGATGTGGGCCGGGCACTATTTCATGGCTCCCCCGCACACGAAGAAGAAGCTGGAGATGCAGCTCACGAGCGATCGCAAGGATTTCTTGCAAGGACACCACGAAGCGATCCGCGGGTCGCCGTTCACCGCAACGATGGCGAAAATAAAAAAGGGGGATGATACGAGTCGCGATGATGTGCGAATGACATCATCACCTTCGTGCGCGACGGTCCCGATAGCCGCGTGGCCACCTGTGGGTGTGCGGAAGGAGAAAGTGGCCGCTATTCGGACAAATATCAACAACGACACAGTTGTTGACACAAGGCAAGGAGAAGAGGCCCCTTCCGGTTCCGTTTCCGACGAAGAATGGCGTCAGTCGCGCTGGCCATTCGCCTCGGCGTGGTGCCATTTTCCGCAGTACGCGCTGGCGGAGATCAGGGAGCTGCTCCGGGGTCTCCGCGTGCGCGTTCTCGGGGACAGCAACGCGTTGAAAACGTTTGCCGCGTGGCGGGACGTGGCCTGTCCGGAATTGCGGCTGGCAGGCACAATCGCGCCGGGAATCACCCGAACCGATTGCGACCAGAGCGCCGCTGCGAAAGCGGGGAACCGGACGGTCGGGCCGCACGAGAACCCGTTCCAGGTCGTCTATCGCGTCTGGAAGGCGGTCTACCGCTGGGATACTGTTAGTTCGGAGCATCCCGGGCTCGATTGGGACGGGCTGTCCACCTCTTTACGCAACGGCCACCCCACCGCGTGCCGGAATTTTCTGGGCCTGGGGCTCTACAACGCCACTATATTGAGCTTGCCCACCTGGCTGTTCGTGTACGAAAGCGCCGAGGGCAGGGAGAACGTCCTCACGAGCGTTGAGAGCATTTTCGTGTACTGCGCGGAGAAGCACCCGGTGCTTTTTAAAAAACACGTCTTCCTGCTGCAGACGCCCACGGCGCTCGACTCCGCGCCGCAGCGCGCGGGTGTCCAATTAGTAGATGAGGTGTGGCGGGGCATCCAGAACTACCAGATAGAAATGTTCTCCAAACGAGCGCGGGAGCGACTCGGAAAATACGTGGATGGCGTAATCCCCGTGTTTGAACTGACGTACGCGCGGTATTTTTCTATAAGTTTCAGTTCTTGTGGTTTTTGCAGAGGCATTTCGATCAATTACAATCCTTGAGCGATTGTCTAGAGACCGTAAAATCCATCCTTTAGTTTTTTTACGGAATTTATGAGCAAGTAAGAGTATCGTAAATACGAAGGTCCATCACCGTCCCCACTGTGGACGGAGTGCACCTGCCCCCGGAGTCCCACCGAGATTTGGTTCATGTGCAGCTCAGCGCGCTTGCGTCCGCGCTGCGCGGGCGCGCGACAGGGTAGAGATTCAGTGGTTGTAAGAATGTCAGTTGTCCGGTGTATTTGCTTCCGAGCGACATTCTTCGATAGAGTCCTTTTTCTTCTTATAATATTTTTGGAAAGATCAGATGAGCTTTTTCGAAAAAATTGAAAAGGTGCAAGAATGCGTTGGCTGCTAATACTGGCGACGGAGGAGGCATCGCGACGGGCACAGTTGAAAAACCCCATCCCTTATGGGCGGACCTACCCGAGCGTATCGCCGCAAGAGGGAATGTGCCCGCAAGTCATTGGTGGCTGGGAATTCCCCAGGAATAAAGAACTGCGCGATATTTTCGTTATCTGGAATATGTGTTTCAAATCAACACAATCTGCGGAGCTGGCATTTCGTTTAAAGCGCAGTCCTGGGTGTTCTATTTAGTCGTTGAGCTATTTCCTATCGGCCGCGAGCGTTTTCGACGGACAAAAAAACAAAACAACTCAAATAGGGTGAAGTATAACACGAGCGATACATCGTGGTAAGCCCTTCGCGGGGACTTCTCAGTGTACCAGGAAAAGTTCAATAGCGGTAAAAAATGGATACACCCCTCGTTGAGTCTTAGCAAATTTTTGGGCCAATGATAAAGTAACTGCCTGGGCATGATGAGGCATTTTTTCCTTTTATCACCATATCGGGTGGCAGCAATTCTTTCTATTGCCCCCTGCATATTTTCCCTTTTCTTAGTCCAAGCGCGCGTCACTACGGAACTTGCCCGGGAGGGACGAACCCAAGCGCACCCGGTGGTGCAGCCCGGAAAGAACGATTGGGGCAACGACTACCGGTCGAGCTGGCAGAATTTGCGGTGCCCGGTGGTGGTGATGCAGGATGGCTCGAAAACCCCGTTCATCAAGGAGCACGGCTCGGCGAAAGTGGGCAAGCGCGGCGACGCGTTCGAACACGGCACGGACCACACGACCGAGGACGCGGAGACGTGCGGGCACGCGTGTTTATTGGAACCGCGCTGCACCGGCTTTGCGTACAGCCCAGGGTCGTCTTTGTTTCTACTTTGTTTTTCCAGTATTAATTATTTGGATTTTCCTATGAGGACAATTTATTTCGGAAACTAAAGAGTTGAAAAAAGAATGCAAGAGATGATATCAAACAGCGACAGTCTGATGATGCTCGCAATATTCTATTGGTGATTCATTGAATTTATGTGAGCTCCTATTATGAGAGATCAACCATTCTATTGTCAGAAATATGAGGTACAACTTCTGCTACCGCACCGATCTGCAGAAGCCGAGCGACAAGCTTGGACAGGACTTGAAGGGGTTCTATTTGTGCCTGCGGCCGCGCGGTTGACGGACATCGATGATAGATTATGAGATCGCAGACGCAAATATCATTGAATATTGAAATCGTTGTTCGGGCCGCTGCTGGTGTTCGGACGCGTCCAATTACGGGAGAAACCCGTAGATGGTGAGAAATCCAAGGCACTATAGTTTTGATGTAGCCACAGGCAGAAAATGATCGCAGTAAACGACATTGTATATTTTAAATTTTCTAGCGGCCTATAAGTAGATTGTGATGCGGTAGAAGTAGAAACCATGGTTGCTTGGTGGAAGTAGACCGCAGTGCGGGACATGCAATTCGCACTTGAGGACCGCACTTGAGGATGCATTCGCCCGACGATGAAGAGGATGATGTTATTCAACTTTATTTTCTTCGCTTCTTTGTCGCAGCCAGTATAGCAGGGTCGTTTTTTGGGCACATATCATGTATGATGTCATAGAACAGCATGATGTCGTGTTTTTATGAGTTGCGGCTCTATTAGTATCTTGATGTTCGTTAAAGATACTTCAGTTGAGTAGAAAGCAGGTTTTCTCGGCGCCTCTGTTCGTGTACGAGGAGACGCCGTTCGAGCAGCGCAGGGCGGAAGCTGCGAGGATCGTCGAGAAGTACCCCACGCGCATCCCTTTGGTCTGCGAGCGGGTGCCAGAGTTTATCCAGAAATCCCAGTTCTTTTACTATTCTTCATGTCCAGAAACTCAATTGAATTCGTGAACTAGAAAAATGTTGTTCAGCGGTGAGCATTCAATGCTACACAGAAAGTGAATATTGAGAATCCATAGATAGCGCCCGGCCCAGTCCTTTGAATCAAACATACTTGAATCTAAAAAGACTCACTGGCAGTCAAGTTATTAGTATTGGTACAGGGTCTGCCGCGCCGGCAAGCCGGCGCGGGTAAGCCTAGGATGCCTTAGGTTTCTAGTGAAAACGGTCGTGTAGATTTGATATGTGGGGCCACTCGTTTGACGAACGAGGATTGTGTCACTTAAATGGGTAGCCCTTTGGCTGCCGTATGCTAGGTATTTTTAATCAAGTGCCGCGAGCGGCTAAGTGCCGCAAGAGACGCAAGAGGCGCAAGAGGCGCAAGAGGCGCCTCGTTTCATAAATATTTGCGAAAATCGTTTCATATTAAAATTTGCAAAAAATTTTCAAATTTTCATAAAACCAGAAATCATGTGGGATGTTTCGTTTTTTGTTTCGTTTTTGCTTCGTTTATAGTTTCGTTTATAGTTTCGTTTTTGTTTCGTTTTGTTATTTGTGTTTCGTTTTTATTTGCGTATTCTTTCCGCGTCAAAGTCCGTTTTTTGTTTCGTTTTTGTTTCGTTTTAAGGTTCGTTTAAAGTTTCGGGTTTTAAAAAAATGTAATTGTGTCATATCACGATCGAAATTTGTTGTCATATTTGTGCAAAAATCTTTTTTCATTTCTTGTCCTTTTCAAAATTTTTTTTGCGAAGAAAATTCGCAAACATGCATTAGTAGCTCGTTTTTGTTTCGTTTTTCGGTTCGTTTTGAGTTTCGTTTGAAGTTTCGAAAACGAACCAAAACGAAAGTCACTTCTGACGAAAATCCTGCATAAAATCGAAACTTAAAACGAAACCCATTTTATATAGGATAAACCAAGCTCATCCTATATAAGAAAAACGAACCGGAAACGAAACAAAAACGAAGAAAAAACGAAACTTTTGAAAAATTTTTTTTTGTTATATATATAAGTTTTTACAGATTGCTATGAATCAGGAATTTTTTATCGTAGGTTGCCCGAACTGTCGAAGAAGAAGTTCCTAGTGCCCGGGGCCATGAGTCTGTCCCAGTTCTGCTGCGTGCTGCGCGCGCAGATGCACGAGGAACACCCCAACGTTAGCGCGCACACCACCCTGTATTTCCTGTTGCGCAACCGCCTGGCACCCGTCATGAGTAAGACGCTCGCGAAGGTTTATTAAGATTTTGGGACATGTATGTTCAACTTTGCACTCACGAAAAATACCCTGCTAGTAAGGGCGGTATTATTAGCTTTTTCATTCATGATTGATATTCATCGGTACTCGTTAATTCTAGTCTAGTACACGGTTTGAATAATTAAGCCACAGAATTTCCTGCGCCCGCAATATTGATCCATGCTTGGATTTCGCGAATAAAAATTCATTAATTAGTGCAAAGGTTCATAGCGAGCACAAAGACGAGGATGGCTTCCTGTATCTGCATTTTGTGGAAGAGACGACCTTCGGCGGAACATCGTGAGACGACGGAAAGATTTGTGCGTGCGTGAATGCAAAATCAATGATTCTTTTCCCCTTTTTTTTTTGCGATTTCCTTGATTTGAGTATTCACGATGAAAAGATTCTCCTAGCGCACGCTGGTGCTTGATTCAAATGATATGTGCTCGATTGTTGTTCTTTGTTGAAATCTTAATCCGCATTCTGAAGCATCCGATTCGCTCATGATTTTTTCTTTCATAATTATTCTGTCGGCCTGATCGCAGCAATCACAATGAATACAAAGCTGATCCTCCTGATTTTTTATCTTCTCTTTTGGTTTTTCGAAAATATGTCATTTGAGATGCACCCACTTTCAGTATTCTTCGTTTTTTCTGTAGTTCTTTTTTAGCTCTTAGACACACTCGTCAATATTCGCCTAAGAAAAAAAATTCCAGAATCAAATCCCCATTGCAATCCCATTTTTTGTGTATTAGGTATACGATTGTTTGTGAAAATAGATAGTCACAGCATGTCTCGCGCACCACGCACTCTGGTTGGCGAATTCGCCGCTGAAGACCATGTTTTCGACGTGGCCGGGCGGGGGAACATGTTTCTCTGCGGCTTGGTTTCGGGGCACGTGGACGTTTACCGGGGCGAGGTGACTACTTCCGGCGGCGACCCTCTGAAGAGAGACCAGCAGGAAAAGCCTACGCCCGGGGCGTCCGCGTACGACGGCGAGAAATTCGAGGTGCGTATAAATTTCACATTTTACATGGCCATATAATATGATGTACATTGACGATCTCAACTTTCCTTTTCTGAAGGTGCAACAGTACCTTGTGAAGAGGACGGTGCGTGTACATTATGAAATTCAAAAAAGGCACCGCAGGAGGATTTTGGTTTGAACTTCAGTCTTACGCGCCGTTTGAAGAAGCATACAGGGGGCGTGCGGTCGCTGGCGTTTGGGAGCGATGAGAACCAGGTATGATATTCGTACGAAAACATTGCTTGTTAGAATTAAACATCTGCCGCGTTCACGGAGATTTCCTAGCTCAATTAATATCTTGATGTAGTTTCATGGCTGCAGTTTGCTTCTCCAAAATATTCATCCTGGATAAACAAAAAACAGCTCATGACCGTCTCCAGCGACGGAACCGCACTACTTTCCGATTTCGAGACGGGGAAGAGGGTGCATCGGTTCACCTTCGGCGCCGGCACGGACCCAGGCGATGACGCGCTCCCGCTGAACGTGGTGCTCCCCTTAGCCGCGGGCAGTCGCAACGGGGAGCCTGGCGCTTCCTCTAGCAGTTCTTCGTCTAGTGCACTGTGGGCGTGCGGGGACGACAACGGGGGCGTGCACATCCTGGACGTCCGTTCGAAAAAACGCGTGTTCAAAAACAACGAGCAGGAAGACTACGTGAGCGATTTGTTGTTCCACAACCAGCAGCTCTGTTGCACCAGCGGCGACGGTACCTTGGCGGTCTACGACTTGCGCAAGAACCTGAAATTGTACGCGCTGTCGGACCCGCAGGATGACGAGTTATTGTCGCTGAGTCTGCACAAGGCGGGCAAGAAACTGATCGTGGGTACTGCCCTGGGGGACATTCGCGTCTTTACGTGGGATGACTGGGGCGACTGCAAGGACCGAATTTTGTTGCCGAAGCAAATCGCGAAGAAGCAAAACATGAACAGCAACAATAGTGCGAAGAAGAAGAAGTCAAAGGGCGGCGGCGCGGGCGAGTGCGGGAGTATGTACGGAGGAGGAGGGGGAGGTTTTCATAGTTCGGAACTGACGCAAAGCGTCACCGTCGATGCTTTGGTCAAGTACGACGAGGACCTGGCCATCGCGGGCGGCGGCGACGGCCACCTGCGCCTCGTCAGCGTCCACGGTCCGAAGCACGGCAACGTGGTTTTTCCGGAAGCGCTGGCGTCCCACAAAGAGGGAATGGGGGTCGAGAGCCTCAAGCCGTACCAGCTCGATCTGGGGGGTCATTTTGGGAAAAAGCGGTTCTTCGCGTCGGCCAGCTCGGACCACGTGGTGCGCATCTGGGACTTGGAAAAATCCATCGAAAGTCGCCTCGGGGCCGCGCTCACGCCGCACCAGTTGGTGGGCAAGAAGGCGAAACGCAACGCCGGCAAGCGTCGCCGACTCGAGAACCCGGATGACCTGGAGGAGCGGGGGGCCGGAGGCTTCTTCGGCGATCTGTGATGGCTGTACATCATTAGATAGAGTAGGTGATAGTAAGCTGTACTAGTACAGGTATAGACTACACAGTATAATACTATTAAATTGACGACCCAGTGACGTCACTGGCAGAAAATTTGAGGGGCGCTCTGCTGAAGAATGTGTAATATATCAATATCGATATTATTTCATCGACACTGAAAGTGTTCTTGGACCTGGCTATCTCCCATCCGGCAAGCGTGGTTGTTGGCCAAGATCGTTTCCGTATATCAGAGAGAGAAGTATCTCCCGAACGTCTAATATTCGACACGTCTTGTTTATCTCGCGAACCGATATCCGAAGCCTCCCTCTCACTCCGTTTTTGTTTTGACATTAATTGGGCTCTTCAGCGCCCCTTGTTGGGCCTATCCTTCCTTCCTTCCTTCCTAGGTTGTGTTTGCGTATGGTAATATATCAAGTCTCTGGTTGTATTGATTCGCTGGTATTGATTCTGTGGTGTATGCTTCTCTGGTAACTTCTCTGGTAACAAAAAACCCGGATAAAAAATGTAGGAGCCCTCTAGTCGGGATTGGGTAAACTGTTCTATTCTATTCTAAGGGATCAACTCTAGACTTCGCCAAAGGGACCAATTGTAAGTATAAGATGATTCGAACCGCACTTTTCGTGCCCTTGGGCACGGTGGTGTCCACCCTGGTGCTAGCGAATCAGCCGGCGAAAAAATTCACAGGTTGGCCTTGTTGTATGATGGTCTCAGTATTTTTGAGAGACAGTGACAGTGTCATGATTGATTGGCTGGCTGAGCTACACGTGCGTTTATCCTGAAAAACATCAAAGGCCTTCGCGTAGAGCAGGAGAAATTCAACCAGATCGTGGATGAATCGTATTTTTATTGATTGAATCGGATTCTTTTCTTTTTCGGTTGAATTGGATTGAATTGAATGAGAATTCTGGGGTAAGCAGCATGGGCCCCAGAAAATCAAAATGCGGGAATAGTAGTATTACTAGTGGTAGTATTACTAGTGGTAGTAGGAGTAGTGGTGGTAGATTACTGAGTATCGATTCATACGGCCAAGAAATCATGATTGCAGGCTTCTTGTCAGCGGTCAAGACGTCAAACCGAGTATCTACATGAATCGTCGCACAACAAAAAGGTTGTTTTAGACCAAGATTCAGCAATTAAAAAAAAAAAAACCAAAAGGCAAGGAAAGGAAAGAAATTCCTTCCTACAAGCCGAGCCTTCGTACAGCGGTAATCCCACGGGTACCGACAATTTCGACTTATTCGCGGTCGAAAGCGGATATGTGTCGGACGGTTTTTTTTTGATTAGGCGTGCAAGTATGCGCATCAGTTAATGACACATTCGGCAGTGAAAATTGTTAGGAGGGAATTGCCAGCCGATACAAATATTATAATATATTATATATTTGATAAATTTGTGGGGGGAAGCGACATATATTATAATATGGAAATGAAGCGCAAGCGATCTCAAACAGGTGCAAACTCAGACGAGTCCCACACCGACCGTGTGACAGGGATTGACCGAGATAACCTGAAGAAGGTCCTCGGCGATGATGACTTTAAAGCCACGGGCGACGTCTTCGATAGCCTCAAAGGCGAGAAGATTCGCGCGAAGCGCGGTCAAAACGAGGACGACGACGGTCAAAACGAGGGTTTCCACCTTATGTATTATATCTAAAAAAATGATATCGGAATAAACTATCAAAATCTTGAATCTTATTCTAGGTTTGAGCCGTTCTGCAATCTTCTTAGTTCAGATTTGTGATTTTTTCTGTAAACTGAATTGCTTATATGAGTGTGCGCGCATACGCAGAGACAGCCCTCTTAGAATGGGTCAGGTATTGTTTTTAGTATGTAATGACTGTGTTAAACTAGGTGTCAATGTTAAGGAAATGATGGAGGAGTTTTTGTAATAGGCCGTGCAACTGGCTGCACAGCAGAAGGTGGTGTGCGTGATCGGATTTTGGCTCTGGTGCAGAGCTACGGTAATATTATTAGCTCAACAACTATCAAATCAAAGGCCACGAGCCCAACATTGAAAACCCTGGTCCACGCGCTCGTCGGATGGTGAAGGCTCGTCGCAGCAACGGCGCAAGTGGCTCTCGTGACAGTAATTTTTTCTTAATGCCGTCGATGATACTTATATTTTTTCAAACACAATCAATGCACTTAGTTTAGTTGAGAGATGATTAAAATCTGTAATTACTAGTACATATTCTGAGTGTGTAGAATAATGCAATAACAGATCGAACATGGAGGTGATACATAATTCAGTCCGCTCGTTAACAGACAGTCTTCGAGAGAGACGCGGTCTGTCGCGCGGTGGTCTGTCGGAGAGCGAGGTGGTCGCAGTCATAGTCTACGAGCACGGGCGGTTCCTGTTCAATTTCCAGCAAAGGTCCGACCAACTATATCGTCTTGTTTGTAATCGTCCAAAACGTCCCATGTCAATGTCGAGCGCGCACTGTATATTGTAGATCATCCACCAGCTCGTGTTGTAGATATTATTCAATCACTATTATTATTAGCAAATACTAAGATATATTTCTAGTATCCTATTTATACTATAGTGTAAAAAAAAAAAGCATATTTATAGTGACTCATTCCGATCAAATCATATTTTTTACCGCGAAATATCCTCATGAAAGAATCCCTGGGATGGATTATTACGTATTCAAAATTTCAATTGTAAGCTTATTGAAAAAAAAAATAGGCGGCCTTACACTGGAACTGGGTGCGAAGAAAATTTCGATGGCTCTCACGGTCCAGCATCAGACCGACTTGATTCACTCGAGGGGCCTTCCACATCATGATCAACCGGGCGTTCTGCGCGTGGCGGACCAGAAGTTGATTTTGAACGACAAGGGCGAGCGTGGCCCTCCGTTTGTGGGCCAGATCCGAGCGCGTTTATTGTTCAAGGTGAGCCGCCAAGAGTGGGGGCAAAAGCCCATTGAAATCATGCTCGTTAACTTTACCCGCAGCTACGGAGAGTACGCATCGGACCATCATCTTCAAGCTCCGGTTGATCTCACGGACGCGGAAACGCTACAGAACGCGAGTAACGTCCTCGAAATGTTTAGCGAATTCTGTAAGAACTACGGTGTAAATGTCAGAACTTTGACGTTCCGGAACCAGGCCTCCCTTGTCTATCAAATCGCGCTGCGCACGGCCAATCTCCCACTCATGCTCTCGGCCGCCGTTGAAGAGGAGATTGCGCGTGAAGAGGTATTATAATATTGTAATAGAGTCTGGTCATAACACTTTGTAGTGCACACTATGATGTATTGAAATAGATATTTTCTTCGTTTGTATTATATCTTCAACAACTGTAAAACTCACGTATCATAAATCAAATTGAAGGTGGACGATATGGATGTGGACGCGGTTGTTGCGCAGCTGGAGAATCTGCAACTGGAGGAAGCTAATGGACACCCTGCGGTCCTGATATTTCTTCTTCACTGTTGACAGCCCGATTCATAGACGAATAATGTAACAAGATCTCCATAAAATGGGATACGCACAGTATTTTTGAGTCGCCGGCGCTTGTAGAATGAATATTCAATTTTTTTTTTTGGAATGTTACCAGGTACCGACGTTGTCTGCGCCAAAGCGAGTGGTGAAAAATTACTGTGCGGCGCAGTGGTCTTATTGGGTACGTCTGTGCGACCCGATTAATAGTGCTAGCATTTGTGCGACCTCCGCCTCAATGAAGCTGGCGGCGGGCTTCGATTATATAAACCAGAGGGGCCGGCATGCGCCGTTCGAGGTGGCTTTTGGCGCCAGCAACAGAAACACCGACAACCGCCCTTTTTTGGCGCCGACGGCGGCGTCACAGACGGCCGAGGAGCGTTTGGCGGCGATCAAGCAGATGATGGACCCCAGTACGCCCGCCAACGTCGAAATGCAGAACATCGTCTCGGCCGTGTTCAATGCTGGCGTCGACGAGCGCGATTTGGTGGACTAGTTACGAGGGGGATTCCATGTGGGACATTAATTGGCCCGCTACCATATTAGAGTGAACCTGGAGTTGAGCCTATAGAAACTGAGTAGCTTTAGATCTACCTATTCAAATATGAACACGCGCTCATACGAGCCGCTTATATACCGATCATATACCAGCACCCTTGGATCATCAAGATTATTAATTAATGAATTAATTAATGAATGATTATTGTTATTAATTATGAAACGCGGGTACGCTTGCGCCGAAAGGAGATTCGTCGGGCGCGAGCCTGGCGGAATCCGAATAGGACCTGCCAAAAAGGAGACGTATATTTCTAGGCAATAAGCGATTGATCATCTTATCCAACGCGCGGCTCTGCGCGCAAATTTGGTAGGAACTGATGTTGTGATGTTGTCCGGATTTTGCGATCCGAAGTAGACCAGCGAAAAGGAGACGTATATTTCTAGACAATAAGCGATTGATCATCTCATCATACGCGCGGCTCTGTGCGCAAATTTGGTAGGAAGTGATGTTGTGATGTTGTCCGGATTGCGCGATCCGAAGTAGACCAGCGAAAAGGAGACGTATATTTCTAGGCAATAAGCGATTGATCATCTTATCATACGCGCGGCTCTGTGCGCAAATTTGGTAGGAAGTGATGTTGTGATGTTGTCCGGATTGCGCGATCCGAAGTAGCGGCGGAACCCTGCAGAAGGATTAGATTTTAATTTAGAAGAAGGCAGAGGGTGACATTGATTCTTGTACGTTTCGTTGTTTGAAAGGAAGTTGATTATTAGAAGGTGGGATTCAGCGAAACGGGGTTGCATCATGTTGGCCTTTGCGGGCTATATTTTTGTGGTCTGTCAGGCATCTGTGATTCACTCATTTTCGACAAATTGCTAGACTAGAGTGGGTGTATTTTCGATAACTTCGATCTGTGACGGCTGTACATTAGACTAGAGTAGGTTATAGTAAACTGTACTAGTACAGGTATAGACTACACAGTATTACTATTGAATTGACGACCCAGTGACGTCACTGGCAGAAAATTTGAGGGGCTCTCTGTTGAAGCATGTGTAATATCGATATTATTTCATCGACACTGAACGTGTTCTTGGAGCTGGTTGTCTCCGACCGATCCGGCCAGCGTGGTTGTTGGCCTTGTTCTGCGTGCGGACAGTGTTTCTGAATTCGTTTTCTGTGCATCAGTCCTTTTTCCGGTTGCCCGGTACATCCAGCTCTCTGGTCCATCCATTCTTTTTACATCCATCTGTCTGATTTATATCGCGTTCGTTGGAAAGAGCTCCGCATTTAATTCATGAAGTGAAGCAAAGTACTAAAGTAAAGTAAATGTACTTGCACAGGTCGGTTGCTCGGAGAGCGAATCATGGGTATGAAACTTGAAAATTTTGCGTATCATTCATTTCATGAATCACGATAGCATTATCCGAATACTACAGTTAGCAGAATGATGAGAGAGAATAGTGCACAAACACATAGAAAAGTTTGGCACAAATTTCAATTTCACATGCACTTCTGTTCACAACAATATCATATGACTTACGAGCATATTATAAGTATCACATGACTGTGGGTGACATTTGATTTTATATATTCCGCATGGTATCTGATAGCTCAGCACAGCATATATTATAGTTGAGTAAAGATGAAAGCTGCTTGCGTCGGTAGTAGCCGTGGCTTGCTGGCACCCGTAGCCACTTTTTCGCACCTCTTCTGCTACGTTTCCGCAAAAGCGTTTCTGAGTAGCGCATCCAACGGGGACGACTACATGGGCCCGGGGTGGTCCCGTTTAGCGGGGCCCGACAGTGATCTCCGAGGGGATTTTCTCCAGCTGCTGGATGCTCGGACCCACGCCGCCACCGCGCGCGTTGCGCGCTTTTCCAGCACTAGCACTAGCACTAGCGGGGCGCCACCACAGCGGGGCCTCGTTCTCAAGGCCGCGCTTTTCGCGAAGGCGAACACGGCTCAGCGCTGGCGCTGGAGGGAGACTCACCACCAGTATCGCGCCCCGTTCAGTCGCGCCCCGATATCGTTGGAATCCATGGTTGATTATGATGTGGATTATGGGGATCCGCTCTATGATGAAAGTCAACTTGTGGCATTCTCTGCCGATGGATCAAGAATTCTGCATACATCTGGGCCGGACCGTGAAGCGGATGTGTGGAACACAAGCACCGGAGAACACATCTGGGGGGTGGCGAACCCTCGTGTGGACCATGCCGTTTTTTCGTATAATGGGGATCGTCTTCTTACGTGGTCCCGGAAACTCGGCACGGCGGTGCTCTGGGATGGCCAGACTGGGGATGTATTGAAGGTACTGCGTCAGCCAGGCATGCGTTCTGTAGCGTTGTCTCCTGATGCTTCCTTGATTCTCGCGACTATTGCAGGTGACGGAGTGTCGCAGGGGCCGAGTGGGACCCAGGAATTTGCGGAGATGGGGATTTGGGATGTCGGAGTCGAAAGGTGGGTGAAAAAGTTCCGGATCGAAAAAGATGACACTGATGCCATTTTTTCACCCAACACGTCTCGAAAAACCCCACCCGACCAATGCCGGGTGCTGACGAGGAATCCCGTCGAAAATGATGTGAAGATTTGGAACCCGGAGACCGGAGCTTGCCTTCGCACGCTGCGTGCGCCCGTTGATGTGAACTCGGCGGCGTTTTCCCCGGATGGGAGCAAGATTCTGACGGCATCTCTGCACCATGATGCGCTCCTGTGGAGCGCGGAGTCGGGCGAATGTCTTCACAGACTGTTTCCGCACCCGGTCGCGCTCTCTCCTGCGGTCCCTACTTTTTAGAGCATGTTCAGTTGTTGTCAGGCGCTTTTGAGTAAGTACCTACAAAACTTTGTCTGACACACGCAATATTTGAATATTTCTATATTACAGTTCCACACATCATATTAATCACTACCCGCCCAACGAAGCTCTATGAATGGGGATTCTAAAATTTTCTCTCTTTGCCTACAACAACCCACGAAATTTAGGTCTTTTCTGCGGACGGATCCGCGGTGCTCACGACAAGTACACGCGAACTACGAATTTGGAGCGTTTCGTCCGGAAAGTGCATTGCGTGTCTGTGGAAGTCTTTCCATGATAACCAAGCTCTGATGAACGGACTTTCTCGGCATGCCTTCTTTCTCGCCGGAGGACCGAGCGTCGCCACGATCTCAATGAGTGGTAGGGTCGACATCTGGGACGTTGTCAAGGAAGAATAGTAACTATTAGTCGCACTGGAAGAAATATGAAATACGAAAATATTTGAATTCAACCGAGACCCGCAAGCAAGGCAACTATCGTGGTATCGTGGAGCATTGTTATCGTGCATAGTCTTGGCCGTCTATCGGCATTGTAAGAGGAAGCGAAATGAGAAGAATATTAAGCGGATGAAATGAGCCGTTTTGAGAGCCATTGGCCGGGCGGCTCAGCATTGAATTCGATATGTCTATGAAGGTCGAAATCATCGCAGAGACGCGGCGGGACAAAACGCGGAACACTCGGAGTTTGATTTAGTTAATACGTGACCACATCAAATTCGGCCGTCCCTGCGTATTTGTCATTTTTAAGAGGAAGGAGGCACGAAGCAGGAGGGATGGATCCCCCCTCTTGGGCGAAGGAAATTCTCGATCAATTTTTTAGGGAGAAATTGAATACATGATCATCTTGTAGGATCAGTCGTAGGAAACGATTTTTCCCCATATTATTATTATCTTGTAGTGCTTAGGCTATGTAGGCTGCCCCCTTTGTTTTAATTGTTGAGCGTGGGCATGAACCATATGTAAACCTAGCGGTGCTACGCCGCAATATTATAATCCAGTTCAAGCGTACGTTACATTCGGGAATATGATTTTCATGCATTAAATCGAAACTATGTTGCATTTGTATTACATCAAAAGTATTACATCAAAAGTGTGTTGCATAAATTAAATTACTGCATTCTATCAAAAGTATGATGCATTCGTTTACATCAAAAGTATGTAATGGAGACTGTACACGGTGGAAAATGAGAGTGGGGGGTTCTCCCCGGATCGTATGACAACAGCTAGTAAGTGTTCCAAGAGGAGCAGCGAGAGAAATCGGCAAAGCTGAAAAAGTCATTGTCTGTTGTCGGCCAAATTGGAAGGAATCATACATTTCGATGTGAATATAAAACACAATATTTCTTAAATTTTTGTTGAATGATGTTCGCCTGTATTTTCGCTTGTGGGAACGGCATGATTATACCAAGCACACAATGACATCTTGATGTGCCCGACAAGGATGGTGAAGTAAATTTGTACTGTGAGGGCATGGGGGAGGCTCTTTCCGCGAAGGACCAGGAGAAGCGCCTCCGGGCCGATAATTGGCCTCTTCCGAAGCTAGAGTATGCGTTTGACAGTGTGGAGTATGATTCCTTGGATGACCGAGCGAGCGTGGGGAGGTTCACTAGTTATGCTTCCTACAGTTTAATCTGACATCAACATCCCATTGACGGCGGGCTTTTCGTATATTAGATGTCGGCAGCCTTTTCGTATTTATGTTATTGTCGGGACTATAGCTGCAGAATGTGACGTCGACTATGTACTGTATTTATTATGTAGTGTCCTCAAGTGATCATTATTATTGTTAGCCTAATTATTATGACAGGTCGTCGGCGCACGTGGCGATCGCAAATTTTTGGAAGATCGATTTGTCCACCGGGGCGCGCAAGAGGGTGCGCGTGAAGCGCGTCCATTTCGGGAGCCTCTCCCCCTGGACCCGGGTCACGGACAAGGCGCAGGTCCGGCCGGGAGATCGCATTCGGTACGCGCCGCCGCCCGTCAAAAAGACGAAAGATGAACTTTACTCCCCGATCAAGGCTGCTACTAGTATTAGTAAACAGGACAAATTCTTCGGGAGAGAGGGGCCCGATAATGATGCCGGGAAACAACTTCTCGAAATCAATGGAGTGGGGGAGGAGCATTTGCAGCTGTATTGGTTTTCGAAGTGCATTTTGAGATACACACCCCAGAAGATTGTGAACTTGGAGGTGTGCCGGAAATTATTGTTTGAAATTCGCTTCTGGCTGGCGCTGGAGTGGCCGCGGGACGCTCTTCCGGAAATGCTGTTGCGAGACGTGTTCGTGCCGTTCGATAGTCCCGACCGCAAGAGCGACCACTACTTTTTCGAGGAAGTGTATTTCATCTACGACGGGGTGTGCGAAGTCTCGCTGCTGGATCTAGGTGCGTTCCTGCACCACTGGCACCGACAGGGCGCCAGCGTGGCGGGCGTGTTCCGGTCGACGTTGCCGGTCGGTTTTGTTCCTGATGCGCGCAAACGCTGCGAGGTGTGCGCGAGGGAGGTGCTCGGTGCAGTGCAAGAACGGAGAACAAGCGAGGAAAAAGGAGGAACCGAGGGTAATAGCGTTAAGGAGGACGGAGCTCTTGCAAATGCTGAAAAAAAAGCAGCAGTGGACGATGGATCTCCGAATGCGAGTAGCGAGGCGACCAATCCGGTTTTGCGGTTCTTTGCAGAGAACGCCGTATGTACGTTCGACCCGGTGCGCGCCGTGCCGCTAGCGTGGCAGCTGGCCGAGAATTCCGAAACGCTCGCGGAAGTAAGCAGCCACGTAGCTGACACGAGCGCGACTCCAAGTGTAATAAATGATGGGACTGGCCTTCGCACCCACTCGAAAACTATGGAGGAAGAGGACGTGCAGCTGTTGGTGCGTCCGGACGGTGCCCTGGACGCGGTTTTTCTGAATCATTCGCCGTATTGCGGTCGGAGCCCCCATTTTCTGGCCCCGGAGCAAGCCTATAATTTTGCCCGCGTCAGGAGTGGTGGTGGGAAAGGGAGTGGGATTTCTGCTGCCGTCCCAACAACCCAAAGCGTCAATAAGATCACGCCGGCCGCCGACGTCTTTGCGTTTGGACTCGTGGTGGCGCAGGTGCTGACGGAGCTGTGGACGTCCTACAGCAGGCTGTTGGAGAGAAAGGGCGGTCTCTTAAATGCCGAGGACGTTTGCATGACGAGTGAGGGTCCCGTCCAGGCGGAGAGCCCGAGTAGCGGTGAGGCAGGCGACCGGGGGCCCGAATTGAGTGAGAGGTCCACTTTTGCGGCGGTTGCAGCGTTCGGACCCCCGGCCGGCGCGGGCGTGGAGCGGCCCCTCTGGCAGAGGGTGCTCCTGACTTTGGGCCCCGCAGCGCTGTACTTCGCTCAGGGGCCCGATGTTGTTGACGGGAAGAAGCGGCGCGTCGGTCAAGAATCCTCTGGACGACGAACGTTCTCAGGCGCGGATCTGGCCACGATGCGAAAGTTCGTGGAGGACTTTTACGCGCCCCTTCCGTGTTCGGCGATTTTTTCTCGTAAGGAACGCTTCCTCAATTTTTCCGTGAAAAACGCCCCCGTCTTCCCCGGTGTGTTGGCGTCTTTGCCGGGATTTGTTGGTAACTCTGTTGAGGCATCAGCAGCAGCCCGGAGACGGCGTACAGCGTCGTCATCATCTGAAGAAGAAGACGAAGAAGAGGAGGAGGAGGACCTCGATGATGGGCGCGATTTTTTCACCGACCTGCGCGGTCCCCTGGAGCACGGTTTGTTGGCTCTCGAGCCGCGCGACAGGTTCGCAAAGATCGGCGAGAGCTTCGCGCAGCTCTTCCCGGCCTTCGACCCGGACGCGCAATTGAAGAAAAAGGCCGCTGCGCGGGGGCGCACGTGGTTCGACGAGTTCCCGAAGGACCTGCCCGCCGACCTGCACTCTGTAATTTTTTTCTTTAATACGCGTGTTATGGTGGCATGATAATATCAAGTGAAGTAGATGATATGCGTCGAGTATGTGTGGAGGAAGACGTCATGAGTTCGTTTGTAATTTTGTGCCAAGAGTAGACTAGAGCAGAAACTGTAATGTAGGATTCTCCAGCTGTCGATAATCAGAACATAAACAAGATTTGGATATTACAATTCAGCATCTCATCACATT